>Ga0209023_10001688_pt1 | contig 28976 bp, 28 predicted proteins | sample LakOneMetagenome_FD_187468 | JGI IMG/M metagenome (GOLD analysis project Ga0209023, IMG submission 187468) | Freshwater and sediment microbial communities from Lake Erie, Canada (SPAdes) (version 2) | ecosystem: Environmental > Aquatic > Freshwater > Lentic | place: Lake Erie, Canada...
GTGGTTCCACCCCAGGCCGCGCCCCGCGTGCCGGTCTCAAACGTATCGCTGGCCTGAGTGCCGCCGAACGGCATCTCCATGTGGGTGTGAGCGTCGATTCCGCCGGGAATTACATACTTTCCGCGAGCGTCGATCACCCTGTCGACGTTGTTCTCCACGTCGAAGCCGAGCAACCGGGAGCCGGGAGAAAGCACGGCGGCGATGGTTTCGCCGTCGATGAGGACATCGGCGATGGCGGTTCCCGTGGAATTGACGACCGTGCCGTTCTTGATGAGCGTCTTCATGGCGCTACGGAGCCGTGACAGACAGGTAGGAGTCCGGGCGGCGGTCACGATAGAACTGCCACGAATTGCGAACCTGGCGGATCAGGCCCAGGTCGAGGTCACGAATCACGATTTCTTCGGTGTCCGTCGAGGCCACCTCGCCCACATAGTTGCCCTGCGGGTCCACGAAGTAAGAACTGCCGTAGAAGGTCACAGCATCGTCGCCAAACTCATCCGCCTCGTTGCCGATGCGGTTGTTGGCGCCGATGTAATACTGATTGGCGACGGCAGCCGCCGGCTGTTCGAGTTGCCACAACCGATTCGACAGTCCCGGTTTCGTCGCCGAGGGGTTGAAGACGATCTCAGCGCCATTCAAGCCCAGCTCTCGCCAGCCCTCGGGGAAGTGACGGTCGTAACAGATGTAGACGCCCACTTTTCCCACCTTGGTGTCGAACACCGGATAGCCCAGGTTCCCGGGGCGGAAGTAGAACTTCTCCCAGAACTGCGGCAGGTGTGGGATGTGGTGCTTGCGGTACTTGCCGAGCACCGTACCATCGGCGTCGATCACCACGGCGGTGTTGTAGAGCACACCGGGCTGTTCTTCCTCGTACACCGGCAGGACGATCACCATGGTGTGCTCGGCCGCGAGCTTTTGGAATCGCTCGACGATCGGCCCCGGAACCGGGTGCGCGTAGTCGTAATACTTGGAATCCTGCACGATGCCGAAATACGGCCCGTGAAAGAGCTCTTGAAAACAGATGATCTGCGCGCCCTGTTCAGCTGCCGTGCGCACGAACCCCTCGTGCTTCACAATCATCGATTCTTCGTCCCCGGTCCAGGCCGCTTGGGTAATGGCTGCCCGAACTATGTTTTCCCCGTCGCTCATGCTGTTGCCTCCACTGGTTCAGATCGTCAAACTCAGTCGGACTGCGCTGTCCGGTTTTGTTATTATTTGACGTAAACATTTCAAATGTGTTTCTCTGTGTGACGCACGCATTAATCATCCTGTCGGCGGACCGAGCGTGAGGCAAGCATTATGCGAATATTCATCGACGGCCTCGAAGACCGCACGCCGGCCGCGATCGCGGCCCATGTCGCGCGCCTGATCTCCTCCGGTCGGCTCGCCGAGGGAGAACGGCTGCCCACCGTCCGTGAGCTCGCCGGGGCTCTCGCGGTCAGTCCGGCCACCATCAGCCACGCCTGGAAGGCGCTCGCATCCGTGGGCGTCATCGTTTCCCGCGGGCGCAGCGGTACCTTCGTGCTCGGCACCGCGCCCCGATGGCTGCCCACGCGCAGCCGGTCGATGGCGGGCCAGTCCAGCGAAGTTCGCCTCGACCTGTCCCGGGGAACGCCGGACCCACTGCTGCTGCCGAGCCTCGGCCCCGCGCTCTCCCGCTTGCAGGAGAACACCGTTACTCCGAGCTATCAGGCCCGGCCCGTGATCCCGGAACTCCTGGCCGTGCTCGAACGCACCTGGCCCTACCCGGCCCAGGCGCTCACCGTCGTCGACGGCGCCCTCGACGCGGTGTCCCGCAGCCTCGACCAGGTCACCAGGTTCGGCGACCGCGTCATCGTCGAGAACCCGGGATTCCCCCCGTTCTTCGATCTGCTCGACCGGCTCGGACTCGAACGGCTGCCGGTCGCCATCGACGAGCACGGCATCATTCCAGCCGAGTTCCAGGCCGCCCTGCGCCGCTCTCCTGCCGCTGTGATCCTGCAGCCTCGGGCACAAAACCCGACCGGGGCATCCATGCCGGCGCAGCGGGCAGCCGAACTCGCGCGATTACTGCGCACGGTACGCCAGGCTGCCGACACGATCGTGATCGAAGACGACCATTCCGGAGAGATCAGCGTCGCCCCCGATGTAAGCCTCGGAAGCTGGCTGCCTGATCGGGTGCTGCACGTGCGCAGCTACTCGAAAACGCACGGGCCCGACCTGCGCATCGCCGCCTTGGGCGGTCCGGCAGAGCTCATCGATGCCATTGTGGCGCGACGAATGCTCGGTCCTGGCTGGACGAGTCGCATGTTGCAGGGCATCCTGCACGACCTCCTCACCGAGGGCGACAGCATGGCCCAGGTCAGCGAGGCGCGGCGCATCTACTTCGCGCGACAGCGGGCATTGCGAACGGCCCTCACTGAGCGGGGAATGGAGAGGCCGCAGGCCGACGGCATCAACATGTGGCTGCCGGTGCACGACGAGCGTGATGCCCTGATTCGCCTGGCGGCCGCTGGAATCCGGGTGGCCGGCGGGTCGCCCTTCCTTGCCGATGAGCATTCCGGAGAGTTCATCCGGGTGACGGCCGCGGCGCTTCCCGACGACGTGGCTTTCGTGGCTGCCGCTCTTGTGGCAGCGTCCCTGCCCCCTTCACCGAACCTGGATGACCCCGATCCGCGGTGGAACTGAGTCCTACCGGGCCCACGCACCGGCACGGGGACTGTCGGGCTTAGGCTTGTTTCCGACCGCTGCTTTGCTCTGACCGGTAGCGCTGGCTTGGATGTGGGCCGCAGGTCACTCCGCACGTCCTGCTCCCTGCCCTTCCTGCCCGTGCCTCCTTGCGTGCCGCGGTGCTCAAGCGTCTGCGATGAACATGAACCGTCGAATCCTCGCCGCAGCGGCCGCTGCTGCTTCTGCCCTCCTGCTTGCCGGGTGTGCCGCCAGCCCCACCCCCGAGTCCGCACCGAAGGCCGCTGCCACCGAAGGCTTTCCGGTGACGCTTGAGAATTGCGGGACGGATGTCACGGTCACCGCCGCACCCCAGCGGGTTGTCACCATCAAGTCCTCCGCAACGGAGCTCATGCTCGCCCTCGGACTTCAGGACCGCATCGTCGCTTCCGCATTCCTTGACGGTGCACTGCCGGCTGATTTGGAAGCCGCAGGTTCACAGCTGAACGTGATCAGCGACTTCCTGCCCGGCCCGGAGGCGGTGCTCGGTCTCACCCCCGATTTCATCTACGGTGGCTGGGAATCCAACTTCGCGGCCGACGGCGTGGGCGAACGACAGGCGCTCGAGGCGCTCAGAATCGGCAGCTACGTCTCACCGGCCGCGTGCAAGGGTGATCACATGCCCGACCCGCTCACCTTCGACGCGGTCTTCTCCGAAATCAGCGAGGCCGGTCGGATCTTCGGCGTGCCCTATTCCGCGAACGCCCTCGTCGAGTCGCTGCGGCGGGATCTGGCCGCCCTGCAGCCCGCCGCCACAACGACAACCACGAAACCCCGCGCGCTCTGGTACTCGAGTGGAACAGACACTCCATATGTCGGCGCAGGTATAGGTTCGCCAGAGATGATCATGAACGCCGCCGGGCTGACAAATATATTCCATGACGTGCATGACACGTGGACATCCGTGGGCTGGGAATCCATCATCGAAGCTGACCCGAGCGTGATCGTCCTGGTCGACGCCACCTGGAACACGGCGGCCGACAAGATCACCAATCTGGAGACCAGCGCCGCCACCCAGGGCCTCGACGCGGTCATCAACAAGCGCTATATCATTTTGCCCTTCGCCTCCACCGAGGCGGGCATCGGCAATGTGGAGGCCGCCGCATCCACCATCGACCAGCTCGCCACCCTTGAGAAATAGCCCGAACAGGACAGCACCGGTGACTCGATGACGCGCGCACACTTTGGCGGCTGGCTGGCGGCCGCCGTGGTGGCCCTGCTGCTGGCCTGCGGCGCCGTCATGCAGAGCGTCACGCGCAATCCGCTCGCCGACCCGTACCTGCTCGGTCTCTCGTCAGGCGCCTCTCTCGGCGCCGTTTGCGTCGTGATTCTGGGAGTGAGTTTCGCACTGCCCGCCGCCGCGTTCCTGGGTGCCTTGATCGCCCTGTTCGCCACCCTCAGCGTCGCACGGGTCGGCGGAACCATCACGCCCGCGCGCGCTGTGCTCTCCGGCCTCGCCATCGCGCAGCTGGCCGCTGCGGGCACCTCATTCGTGATCTTCTGGGCGGCCAAGGGCGACTCCTATCGGCAGATCCTGAACTGGCTGCTCGGTTCCGTGGCCGGGGCGACGTGGCAGAGTGTCGCCATCTCCCTCGGCGCCCTGGTGCTGGTGGGAACGGCGATCCTGCTCTCCGCCACGCGCCTGGATGCATTCGCGTTCGGGGACACGTCGGCAGCCAGCCTGGGCATCAACGTGAACAGAACCCGGTGGGCACTGCTCGGCTCAGTCGCCCTGCTCACCGGTGCGATAGTGGCCGTGAGCGGCTCCATCGGCTTCGTCGGGCTCATCCTGCCGCACCTGGTGCGCGGACTCAGCGGACCCGGCCACCGCCGACTGCTCCCGCTCGTGGCCGTCTGCGGCGCGCTCTTCCTGGTGGTCGCCGACACGATCGCCCGCACCCTCTTCGACCCGCGAGAGCTTCCGGTGGGAATCATCACCGCGTTCATCGGCGTACCGGTCTTCATCCTGCTGATCAAGCGAAAGAAGTCGGCCGTATGGGCGTGAGCATCGAGGCCCTGTCCTTCTCCATTGACGGGGTCGGTATCCTCAGCGAGGTCTCCGCATCCGTTGCCACCGGCACCGTGACGGGGCTGCTCGGGCCGAACGGCGCCGGCAAGTCCACGCTGCTGCGGCTGATCGCCGGCATCGAAAAATCGCAGAGCGGCCGAGTACTGCTCGACGATGTGGCCCTTGACTCGCTGCCACGGCGCGAGGTGGCCCGCCGGATCGCCCTCCTCGAACAGAACACCGCCCCGAGCGTGGATCTCTCGGCCTCCGAGGTGGTGCTACTCGGCCGTATCCCCCACCGCACCCGGCTGCTGGGCAGTTTCGGCGGCGACGACGACAGGCAGGTGGCGGCACATGCCCTCGCTGCCGTGGGGGCATCCGAACTCGCCGCCCGCCAGTGGCACACCCTCAGCGGCGGCGTACTGTGACCGGATCCTGCTCCTGCACGACGGTCGGCTCGCAGCCGCAGGTACTCCACGCAAGGTGTTACGGCCGGATACGATCAAGGCCGTGTACGGGGTGGACTGCGACATCATCGAGCATCCACGCGGCGGCCATCCAGTGATCGTCTTCTCAGCCTTGACCACGACAACCCCAGGGGAACCTCAATGAAGAACATCACCGTGCTCGCCGGCGGCGTCGGCGGCGCCCGTTTCACCCGTGGACTGCTTGCCCAGCTCTCGGAGTCCGATCCGCAGGCTCGCGTCACAGTAGTCGTGAACACCGGCGATGACATGTGGCTGGACGGCCTGCGTATCTGCCCCGACCTCGACACCGTCATGTACACGCTCGGCGGTGGCATCAGCGAAGAGCAGGGCTGGGGCCGGCCCGACGAAAGCCGACGGGCGTCCGCCGAGATCGCCGCATACGGACGCGGCTGGTCGTGGTTCACCCTCGGCGACCTCGACCTCGCCACCCACATCGTGCGCACCGATCTGTTGCGCAGCGGATCCACGCTCACCGAGGCGACGGAGTTCCTCTGCCGACGCTGGCAACCCGGCGCCCTCCTGTTGCCGATGAGCGACCAGCCGGTCGAAACGCATGTGCGCCTAGCCGCTGATGTGGACGAACACCGCAGCGGGGAACTCATGCACTTCGAGGAATGGTGGGTTCGCTACCGCGCGGGCATCCCGGTCACCGAGTTCGTGCAGGTGGGACTGGCGGATGCCGTGGCCGCGCCCGGCGTCGTCGACGCCATCATGAACGCCGATCTTGTGATCCTTCCGCCATCGAATCCCGTGGTGTCCGTGGGCACGATCGCGGCGGTTCCGGGCATCCGCGCCGCCCTCCGGGCAACGCCCGCCCATGTCGTCGGGGTCTCCCCCATCATCGGCGGCGCTGCCGTTCGCGGCATGGCGGACGCCTGCCTGCAGACCATCGGCGTGCAGACGTCGGCAGCGGCGGTGGGACTGCACTACGGCTCCCGCGCCGCCGCCGGGCTGCTCGACGGCTGGCTGGTGGACGAGACGGATGCCGCGGCGCTGCCCGCACTCGCGGCCGCCGGCATCCGCGGCGCCGCCGTGCCGCTCTGGATGCGAGATGTTCCCTCGACGGCCGCGATGGCCGCCGCAGCGATCGCCCTCGGCCAGCCCTAGCCTTCGCGCCCGCGCGCCGGTACCGCGCCCCGCTACCGCCCTGGCGGGCGCGCCCCGCCGCACGAGCGCGGTCGGCGTGACGCCGCGCCGGTACCGCGCCCCGCTACCGCCCTGGCGGGCGCGCGCGGCTATGCGGGCGCGGCGCTCAGTCCGCCGGTCCCCCGGTGAGCACTCGGGTGAAGCGGCCGAGGCCCAGGACGCGGGCCACGTCGAGGTCTGCGGCGGTATCAACGTCGCGACGTATAGATGCCGATACGGGAATATTCAGGGGAACGTGTCCGTCAACCTCGTGCGCAGCCCTCGACCCCAGGCCGAAACGAGGGTGGAACGGCACCCCGGCCAGGGCGAGGAGCGTTGTGGTGCCGGTGCCCTCAGCATCGGGAACCATGGAACGCTCGTGCACGGACCCGAGGTGCAACGCACTCTCGATGTCACACGGCTGAAGCGCCGGCAGGTCCCCGGTGAACACGGCCACATTCGCCTCGGGATAGGCCTCTCGCGCCGCGGCCACCCCCTGCACGATCGCAGCGTTGAGCGAATCGGCCGGGGCACGCGCTTCGGACACGATGACTGCACCGAGGTCGGCGAGCCGTGGCCCCAACTGGAGGTCCCCCGTGACGACGAAGACCCTGTGCACTGCAGCTGCCGCCACCAGAGCGGCCACGGTGTCGAGGGCGAAAGCATCAGCCAGAGCCGCGCGCTCCGACAGCGCTGCCAGCCGACTCTTCGCCCCGGGGTTGCCCTTGACCGGCACAACGGCAATCCAGCTCATCGGACGCGTCCCAGTTGCGGCGGTGAGCCGACGCTCGGGCCATCCATCGTCCCGGCCGTGCCCGGATCGGCCAGGATCACCACGCACGTCACCGCCCGGAGTCCGCCGCGGCTCCGTACCGACGGTGGTGGGCTCGTGTGCAGGTCATCCTCAATGATCTCACCCTCCCGACCCGGGTTCCCGACCTGTGCTCCCGACCTGTGCTCGATTCCGAGCGCCAGGAAGCGATTGAGACCCTGGGCGCCCACCTCGCGGAGGGCCGGCTCACCAAGAGTGAGTTCGAGAAACGCTCCGAGGCCGTTCGTCCCGCTCATTCTGTTCTTCATCACCGGCTTCGCGGGCGGCTGGGCCTATGCCTGGCTGTGGTTTCTGCTCATCCTGATCACCGCGATCATCGTCTACGGACCGGCCGGGAGACGCGGCTCCCGGCAGTGCGAGATAAGGGCAGTGCGAGATAAGGGCAGTGCGAGATAAGCGCAGTGCTACATACGCGCAGTGCTACATACGCGCAGCGCCCTCGGCATAACCTTCTTCGTACCCTTCGGCGTACCCTTCCGCGCGCGCCTCGGACGAGCCCAGCCGGAACATGTCGTTCTCGCTCGGGCGCTGCAGCGCGGATGCCCCGGCGAGCGCGATATCGCCCACTAAATGCGCGAGGCCGCGCACGACGGCCACCGGGTTTCCGCTGGTCTTACCCTTCACCAGGTCTGCCGCGCCGGCGATCTCGTCGGCAACGGCGGCGACCGTCACGTCCAGGCGGCGACCGGAGACATCCGTCGTGCCCCGGAGGTCATCGAGCACGGCCAGACCGGCGGCTCCGATGGCGATATCGGTCTGCCCCTCACGCCAGGCCCGCCCGGCTGTGTCGGTGATCACCAGGCCGAGCTTCAGCCCGGTGCGTTCGCGCAACTCGGCGCACAGCGCCCGAGCAGAGTTGTCCGGGTCCATCGGCAGCAGCAGCACGACACCGTCGGGGGCATTGCTCGTGTCCACGCCGGCGGCCGCGAGAACCAGGCCCTGTCGGTTCTCCACGATGCGCGTCACGCCGCCGGGGTAGGCGCGGGTGGCGACCACCCGCACGGTTTCATCCGTGATCGCTTGCTCGCGATCGGCGGCAGCCACCTGGCGTCCCTCTGCTTTGGAGACGATCTTGCTCGTGACGGCGAGAATATCGCCGTCCAGGAGCTGGGACCCCGCTGCCTGGTCAATGAGTGCGGCGAGGTCATCACCGGCGATGATCTCGCCGATGCCCTTCAGGGCGAATACGGTCAGCATGCGAACTCCTAACGAGCGAGCTTCGGCAGCATCTGCGCGCCGAAGACATCGATCCAGTGACACTGGTTACAGCCGACATCGCCCAGGGAGATGCCGTCGGGGCCGATCTGTACCTGGGTCATGGTGATCTTTCTGAGCGCCGGGTGGTCGTCACTATTAAAGCGCAACAGCAGGCTTGACGAATCCGATACCCGGCCCGCCTAGGCTGGTTGTATGCGCATTGCCACCTGGAACGTCAACTCCATCCGTGCCAGAGTCGACCGCACTGTGGATTGGATGGTGCGCGAAGACATCGACGTGCTCGCCATGCAGGAGATCAAGTGCAAGCCGGAGCAGTTTCCGGTGCAGCAGTTCGAAGACGCGGGCTACGAACTGGCCATCCACGGCCTCAACCAGTGGAACGGCGTCGCGTTCGCCAGTCGGCACGAGATGACCGATGTCACCACGTCCTTCCCGGGGATGCCCGGCTTCCTGAAGGGCCAGGAAGGCCCGGACCAGCCCCTCGAGGCGCGCGCGCTCGGCGTGACCGTGAATGACATGCGACTGTGGAGCCTCTACGTTCCCAACGGCCGTGGCCTCGACGACCCGCACTACGCCTACAAGCTGGATTGGCTCGCCGCCCTGCAGCGGCATGCGCAGGCGGAACTGTCGGCGCAACCCGATCTCGCCCTGGCCCTGATGGGCGATTGGAACGTGGCGCCGTTCGACGAAGATGTGGGAGACCCGACCCTGGTGCCCGGCGTTTCCACGCACATCTCGCCGCCGGAACGTGCGGCCTTCGCGGCCTTTGAGGCCGCCGGCCTCAGCGATGTGGTGCGCCCCCTGGTGCCGGAAGGCTTCACGTACTGGGACTACAAGCAGCTGCGCTTTCCCCGAAACGAGGGCCTGCGCATTGACTTCATCCTCGGCTCACGCGCTTTTGCCGACCAGGTGACGGCGGCGAGCATCCACCGCAACGAACGCAAGGGCGAAGTTCCCAGCGACCACGTTCCGGTTGCGGTGGATCTGGACGTGGAGGGCGAAGACGACGACCGCCCGATGATCTTCTAGGGCGGATCGTGTCCACCCCTGAACCGATTCCGCACTCGTCGGCGTCCGTCACCGTGTCCATCTCACGGTGGGTCGATCCGAACCGGATCGACGAGGCCACCGGGTGGGTGCAGGCCGGTATGGACCTCGCTCACCAGTACCCCGGGTTCCTCGGCTCCGGCTGGGTGCGCGCGAGCGAGGACTCCGGGCACTGGCACATGCTCTACAAGTTTTCCAGCGCCGCGAAATTGTCCGTCTGGGAGAACTCGATCGACCGCTCCGAGTGGTTGCACGCCGGGCGCGATCTCGTGCTCGACGTCCGCGAGGAGAAGCGCACCGGTATCGAGGGTTGGTTCGATGCGCCACGGGACGCAGAACCGGGAACCACGGTTCTGCCGCCGCCGCGATGGAAACAGGCCGTGAGCATCTGGCTGGGTTTCTTCCCCCTCAACCTCGCGTTCACGTTTCTGGTGACGACGTTCGTGCCGGGCTGGAGCGACCTGTGGATTGTGGTGAAGGTGCTCCTGACGACTTTCACGCTCACCCCGTTGATGGCCTACCTCGTGCTGCCGTGGATCACGCGGATGCTGCGCCCCTGGCTGCAACGCCAACCGCGCTGAGGCCGCTCGCGGTCACAGCAGGGTGAATGTGAGCTCACCGATACCGGCGACGCCCCCGGAGACCCGGTCACCGCGTTCGATCGCCCCGACTCCGGCCGGGGTTCCAGTGAAGATCACGTCACCCGGCATCAGGGTGACCGAGCGCGACAGCGCCGCGATCACCTCATTCACCGGCCAGATCTGATCACCCAAGTCGCCCAGCTGACGGGTTTGGCCGCCCACGCTCAACCAGATTCCGCCGCGGGATGGGTGCCCGACGGCCTCGGCCGGCACGAGCGGCGAACAGGGGCCCGAGAAGTCGAAGCCCTTGGACAGGTCCCACGGGCGCTTCATCGCCTTGGCCTGGTCTTGCAGGTCCCGACGGGTGAGGTCGACGCCCGCGCCGTATCCCCAAACGTGGTCCAGGGCATCCGCTGCCTCAATGTCCATTCCCTCGACGCCGATTGCGACGAGGAGCTCCATCTCGAAGTGCAGATTCGCCGTCTGCGGGGGGTACGGCACCTCATGCGGCGCGACGGCACGTGAGGGCACGCCCTCCGCGACGGCGAACACCGCGTCGGCCGGCTTGGTGAAGAAGAACGGCGGCTCGCGGTCGGGGTCATTGCCCATTTCGCGGGCGTGGTCTGCGTAATTGCGCCCGACGCAGTACACGCGGCGCACGAAGAAGCGCTCGTCGGAACCTCCGATGGGGAGGCTGACAGGGATCGGAGCAGTCGGAGCGGCGAGCATGATGTCCTTTCGGAAATAGCGGTCAGTGACCTGCACCGTTCTTCACAGGTACAGCCCCAGTCTGGCCGTTCCCCCGCACGGTATGTTTCAACCAGTCGGCTCTGGGTCGATCTGTGCCATAGGCGCGACGAAGGAGAACAGGTTATGGCCAGTCACGTCATCGTGGCCGGGGCAGGGATCATCGGTCTGTCCACCGCATATGAGCTGGGCCTTCGCGGGCATCGCGTAACGGTTCTCGACAAGGAATCCGTGATCGCGGCGCACCAGACGGGCAATAATTCAGGTGTCATCCACTCCGGTTTGTACTACACGCCGGGAAGCCTCAAGGCCACCCTCGGCCAGGCCGGCGCGATCTCGATGGAACGCTTTGCCCGGGACAACGGCGTGGCCGTTGACATCTGCGGCAAACTCGTCGTCGCGACCACCCCCGCCCAAGTACCCGCCCTTGAACGGCTTCGCGACCGCGGCGCAGCCAACGGCGTGAACTGCCGTCTGGTGACGCCCCAGGAGGCACGCGAGTTCGAGCCGCACGTCAACGCCGTCGCCGCGCTGCGCGTGGAGACAACCGGCATCGTGGACTACCCGGGAATCTGCGCCGCCTTACTGAGGCTGATCGAGGCGAACGACGGGCAAGTGCTGCTCGACCACCGGATCGTCGGTGTTGCCACCAACCACGACGCCGTCACAGTCACCACCCAGCGGGGCGAGTTCCGGGCCGATGAGTTCGTCAACTGTGCCGGGCTGCACAGCGACCGCGTCGCCCGTCTCGCCGGGCTCGAACCCGACGTGCGCATCATCCCGTTCCGCGGCGAATACTTCGAGCTCACGCCCGAGGCGACGTTTCTGGTGAAGGGACTGGTCTACCCGGTACCCGACCCGGCCTTTCCCTTTCTCGGCGTTCACCTGACCCGAATGATCAACGGCGGCGTGCACGCCGGCCCCAACGCCGTCTTCGCGCTGGCCCGCGAGGGCTACACCTGGCTGGATTTCAATCCGCGCGATGTGTGGGAAAGCGCGCGCTGGCCGGGGCTGTGGAAACTGGGGCGTAAGTTCTGGCGAAACGGCCTCACTGAGGTCGCCCGTTCCCTGTCCCGCCCTCGGTTCCTGGCCAGCCTTCGCGAGCTCGTGCCTGAGCTGCCGAACGACTGCCTGATCCCGACGCACTCGGGCGTGCGCGCGCAGGCGATGCGTCGCGACGGCACCCTCGTGGACGACTTCTACTTCGAGCGGGCGAAACGTCAGATCCATGTGCTGAACGCACCGTCTCCGGCCGCAACCGCCGGGCTGGAGATCGGCCGGGCGATCGCCGACGAACTGGTCGCTCAGCGCTGACCGCGACTGCCGGTCAGGCCAACACGGCCGCGATCAGGAGCAGCGCCGGGATGGACGCCACCGTGGTGAGCAGCACGGTGTCCCGGGTCACGGTGACGGCCCGGTTGTAGCGGGCCGAGAAATTGAAGATGTTCTGGGCCGTCGGGAGCGCCGAGACGGCGACCACCGCGAACAATTCGGTGTCGCCCAGCTGGAACACGAAGCGACCCAGCACGTACGCGAGCACCGGCATGACAACAACCTTGATGGCGGTGGCCGTGACGACCTGCTTGCGGCCCGTCCCCGGCCTGAGCAGTCGCTGCCCGTGCAGCGACATTCCGAAAGACAGGAGCACCATCGGTATCGCGGCTCCGCCGATGAGTTCAAGTGGGGCCAGCACCGGAACCGGCAGCTCGATGCCCAGGATCGCCACCGCGATGCCGGCCACCGACGCGATGATCATCGGGTTGCGCAGCGGCTGGGTCAGGATCGACCGAATGGAGACCCGACCACTCGTGGACATGTCGAGGACGGCCAAAATGATCGGTGCGAGCACCAGCAGTTGAAGCAAGAGCACTGGAGCGACATAACTGGCGCTCCCCAGCACATAGATGGCCACCGGGAGTCCGATGTTGTTGGCGTTGACGTAGGTCGCGGAGCTGACCCCCAGGATTGTTTCCGCCACCGGCAGGCGGAACAAGAGGCGTGATATTGCCAGGTAGAGCGCACAGCCCAGCACGATGGTGCACAGCACCGTGACCAAGAAAGCGGAGAAAAGCAGCCCCACATCGGCATGGGACAGCACGGTGAACAGCAGTGCCGGCGTGGCCACGAAGAACGCCATCCGATTGAGCACGATTCCCGCGTCGGGTCCCGCGATCCGGAATCGCTCGACGAAGTACCCCACCAGGATCACGAAGCCGATGATGCCGAACCCTACGAGTACACCGACCATTCACCCGAGCCTAGGGGCATGTCCGCTGCCCTCGACGCCGCGATACAGGCCAGAGTGGGGGGCAGACCGGGGGCTATGCCTCAATCGTTCGCCCCCGCTACGCTCGCACCATGCCTCACCTCGACGTTCCCGGCGCAGTCGTGTACTACGAGACGGCCGGACACGTGTCGGCGCCGGCACTGCTGCTGCTGCATGCCGGCATCGGGCATCTGCGGATGTGGGATCCCCAGGTCGCGGCCCTGTCGGCGCGGCATTTCGTGATCCGTTTCGACGCCCGCGGATGCGGCAAGACCCGCACCGACGACGTGGCGTTCTCTGACAGCGCCGACGCCCTGGCCATCCTCGACCATCTCGGCGTGGAATCAGCCACCCTGATCGGCTGCTCGCGGGGCGGCACCACCGCCCTGGATATCGCAGTAGAGCATCCGGAACGCGTGGCCGGACTGGTGACCGTCGGCGGAGGGCCCAGCGGGTTTCCCGAGGTCGGCCTCTCCGACGCCGAGGACACCCTGTCCGATGCACTTGACGACGCATTCACTGCTCGGGACGCCGAACGGCTGGCTCGACTTGAAGTCGTGCTGTGGGCCGTCGGTCCGTTGCGCCGTGAGGAGGACCTCGACCCGGACTTCGTCGCTATCGCTTATGCCCTCAACCTCGACAATCTCGCGCACGCCGACGAACATCCCCGTCCCGTGCCCCTCGACCCCCCGGCAGTGGACCGGGTCATCGAGATCACCGTTCCCGCGCTCATCACGGTCGGCGAATACGACCTCACCCCCGTTCTGGCCGAGTATGAGTTCCTGCTCGAGGTATTGCCGGCAGCAAGCGGATGCACGTTTCGCAACACCGCTCACCTGCCGAGCGTGGAGCATCCGGCGGAGTTCCAGCGGGTGCTGGTGAGCTGGCTGGCCAGAAACGGACTCTAGGGCCGGTCAGTCCAGCTGAGCGCTGGACGGGGTGAGCGCCTCGCGACCCACCCAGTCGTCCATCGAGCGGTAGACGCCGAAACCGCTGGCGACCCGGTCCCAGAGCGGCAGCGGCAGCGTGCCGCGCAGCGCGCGGGCCAGTGAGACCGTCCACGGCATCATCAGCATCGGCTTGCCGGCCAGCATCGCCCGCCACACCCGGTCCACGACGTACTCCGGCGTCATCACCGGCGTGAACAACGGTCCGCGGACCCCGTCGAACATTCCGGTGGAAATGTAGCTCGGACACACGGTTGTCACCTTGACCTGGCCGAATCCCTGCTGGGCCAGTTCGAGCCGCAGTGAATCACTCCAGCCGATCAGGGCCGCCTTGGACGCGGCGTAGACGCTCATCCGCGGATTCGACAGCGTGCCGGCCGCTGAGGCGATGTTCACGATGCGGGATTCGCGCTTTCCGTTGGTCATCATGTGCGGCAGGAACTCCCGCGTGATGTACATGGGGGCGAGGGCGTTGATCTTCATGGTGGGCCGGATATCTTCACCGTTGTCGTGGTCCCAGAAAAACTTGCCCCGGATGATGCCGGCGTTGTTGATCACGATGTCCGGATCGCCCACCTCGGTGCGCACGCGCTGGGCCGCTTGGGCGATCGCACCCAAATCCCCGATGTCCACCACAAAAGATGCGATCAGGGTGCCCTCGTCAGCCACCTCAGTGAGGACGGCTGCGGTGGCGGCCAGGGCTGCGGCATCCCGGTCCCACAGGATGACAGCCCTGGCGCCCTCCGCCACGGCGCGTTCGGCGTACAGCAGGCCCATGCCCCTGGCGGCTCCGGTAATCAAGACGCGGGCTCCAGCAACGGTTCGACTCATGTACCCATCATCCCAAGTCTCGGGCCGTCCACTGTTACGTTCAGTGTCGCGTTTCCCGGCGAGACAAGCCGGTCAGTGGATAGCGTCACCATTATGCAGCACAGCCGGACTCCCCGCACCCGGGCTGTGACGAGCCCTTCCGCGGAGCGGGTTCAGTCGGCGGTGGGAGCGAATCCCACCACGAACACCGCCTTCAGCGTTGACTTCGCCGGTGTCGGGCGCTCGTTCGCCTCGTCGTCGAAGCGGGGCAGCCGTGCCGACGCCCGTCCCGTGCTCCGCGATGTGTCGCTCACGGTTCAGCCCGGTGAGGTCCTGGCCATCCTTGGAACAAGCGGATGCGGCAAATCCACCCTGTTGCGCATCGCCGGCGGACTCGATGCGGCCAGCGCCGGCACCGTGCACATCGACGGAATCCGGGTGGATGGCATCGACTCGCGCTGCGCGGTCGGATTTCAGGAACCGCGGCTGCTGCCCTGGCGCAGCATCGCCGACAATGTCGCCCTCGGGCTGCCGCCGGGCACGGGTCGCGCGGCGGCCCGTGCCCGGGTCGCCGAACTCCTCGATCTCGTCGGGCTCACCGCTTTCACGGACCACCGACCCCGTGCTGTGTCCGGCGGGATGGCCCAGCGAGCCTCGCTGGCCAGGGCGCTCGCCCGCAACCCCGGCGTGCTGCTGCTCGACGAGCCCTTCGGCGCGCTCGATGCCTTGACCCGGCTGCAGATGCAGGACCTCCTGCTGGACGTGCACGCGGCGGCGCCCACCACAATCCTGCTCGTGACCCACGACGTGGACGAAGCCCTGCAGCTGGCCGACCGGATCATCCTGCTCGGCGCCGACGACGACGTGGACGACAGCGCCGGCGGCCGCAGCGGCGCCACGATCATGCAGGAACTCGTCGTGCCCGGCGGGCGGCCCCGTGACCGAGGCTCGGCCGAACTCGCCGAATTGCGCGGCCGCCTGCTTGCCGGACTCGGCATCGACCGGCACGGTGCCGCCCGCGGCATCGCAGCCACCAGTACCATCCCCCTTTTCCCGTTCTAGTCCGTCCATTCCCTCACCCAGGAGACACACCATGACCACACGACGACTCATCAGCACGGCGCTCATCGCCGGTGCCACCGCCGCCGCGCTTCTGCTCACCGGGTGCGTTGCCGGCGAGAACACGCCCGCGGCCGAGGCAGCACCCGCCGGTGCCGTCACCGAGGGCGGTACCCTCAACATCGACTTCGCCACCTACAACCCGCTCTCCCTGGTGATCAAGGAGAAGGGTTGGCTCGAAGGCGCCCTTGCGAAGCAGAACATCACGGTGAACTGGGTGCAGTCCGCCGGGTCGAACAAGGCCAACGAGGCCCTGCGTGCCGGCGCCATCGATGTGGGCTCGACCGCCGGGTCTGCCGCGCTGCTCAACCGGTCCAACGGCTCGCCCATCCAGGTGATCGATATCTTCTCCCAGCCCGAATGGGCCGCGCTCGTGGTGCCCGCCGGCTCCGCCATCACTTCGGTCGCCGATCTCAAGGGCAAGCAGATCGCCGCCACCAAGGGCACCGACCCATACTTCTTCCTGTTGCAGGCGCTCGAAGCCCAGGGGCTCACCCAGGACGACGTCACGGTGCAGAACCTCCAGCACGCTGACGGCTGGGCTGCCCTGCAGTCCGGTGCGGTGGATGCCTGGGCCGGCCTCGACCCGATCATGGCCGGCGCCGAGGAATCCGGAGCCCAACTCCTCTACCGCAACGTGGACTTCAACAGCTTCGGCTTCCTGACCGCCACGGAAAAATTCACGACCGAGAAGCCGGACGTGGCGCAAACCGTTGTCAGCGTCTATGAGCACGCCAGGGCCTGGGCCCTCGCCAACCCCGATGAGACCGCGCAGATCCTCTCCACCGTGGCCGGCCTCGACCTCGCAGTCGCCACCAAGGTGATCACCGAGCGCAGCAACCTCGACGTGGACAACGTTCCCGGCGACGCCCAGCTGAGCGTTCTCAAGAAGATCGGTCCCACGTTCGTGGCAATCGGAGATGTGCCCAACCAGGCCAAGGTCGATGAGGCACTTGCGACCATCATCAACGACAAGTTCGCTCTGAAGGCCGACCCGAACATCGTCAAGTAGCCCCGGGCCACCCAGCCACCCAGCCGCCACGAGCACCGAAAGGACCCTATGTCGGACCGAGACACCGTCACCACGAGCGAACCGGTGCGCCGGGGCCTGCTCGGTGCGCCGGCAGCTCCCGTCGCACCGACGGCAGCGGTCCGGGTGCGACCCGAGGCCACAGCCCGCACCGGTCGGTCTGCTCGGCAGCGACCGGGCAAGACCGAACAGCATGCGCTCTTCTCGCGCCGCTGGTTGCGCGTGGTGGCGGGTGCGCTGCTCCCGATCATCCTGCTGACCGCCTGGCAGCTCAGCACCTCACTGGGCCTGGTCACCACGTCCCAGCTGCCCTCCCCGGAGATGGTCTGGGCCGCCGGTCTCGATCTGGCCCAGCGTGGCCTGTTGGGCCAATACGCGGCCATTTCCACCCAGCGCGTCCTCGTCGGCTTCGCGATCGGCGCCCTGCTCGGACTCGCCTTCGGAGCCTCTGTGGGCCTGTCCCGTGTCTCCGACATGCTCTTCGCCCCGACCCTCGGCGCGATCAGGGCCGTTCCCTCCCTCGCCTGGATTCCGCTGCTGCTGCTCTGGCTCGGCATCCAGGAAGACTCCAAGATCACCCTGATCGCCATCGGGGCGTTCTTCCCGGTGTACACGACGGTCGCGTCGGCCTTGCGACACGTCGACCGGCAACTCGTCGAGGCCGGGCAGGCCTTCGGCCTGACCGGACTGAAGCTCTTCCTCGTGGTGCAGCTGCCCGCCGTGATCCCCTCGGTCGTGTCGGGGCTGCGGCTCGCGCTCGCCCAGGCATGGCTCTTCCTGGTGGCTGCCGAGCTCATCGCTTCTTCCATGGGGCTCGGGTTTCTGCTCATCGACTCGCAGAGCAACGGACGCGTCGATCGCATCCTGTTGGCCATCATCATGCTCGCCGTCATCGGCAAGCTGACGGATGCCCTGGTCGGTCTCTTCGAGACCTGGGCGAACAAGAAATGGGCGTGAAAGACACCATGGCGAAAAGCCAGCACACCATCCGCAACCTCCTCACCGAGACACGTACCTACCCCGCCCCGGCGGAATTCGCCGCGCAGGCGAACGTGGACGCCGGCTGGTGGGAGCGCGCCGCCGCTGACCCGGTCGCATTCTGGACCGAGCAGGCCGCCCGCCTCGATTGGCATCAGCCCTGGCACACCGCCCACACCTGGGAACCCACTGTGCCGGGTGCCGACGGTGTGCTGTCTATTCCAAAAGCGGAATGGTTCGCCGGCGGAAAGCTCAACGTGGCCGTGAACTGCGTCGACCGCCATGTGGCAGCCGGCAAAGGCGACAAAGTCGCATTCCACTTCGAGGGCGAGCCCGGAGACCGTCGCACCATCACCTACGCCGACCTGGAACGTGAGGTCAACCGGGCCGCGAACGCGCTGACCGAACTGGGCATCGTGCAGGGTGACCGTGTCGTGCTCTACCTCCCTGTCATTCCTGAGACCATCATCATCACCCTCGCCATCGCCCGGATCGGAGCCATCCATTCCCTCGTCTTCGGAGGATTCTCTGCCGAAGCGCTGCGGTTTCGCATCGAAGACACCGGCGCGAAGCTGCTGGTGACGACCGACGGCCAGTATCGCCGCGGATCGGCCGTCCCGGTGAAGGCCGCCGCCGACGCGGCCGTGGCCGGGGTGGACTCCATCGAGCATGTGCTCGTCGTGCGGCGCACCGGTGCGGAGACACCGAACCTGCCCTGGACCGAGGGCAGGGACGTCTGGTGGCACGACGTGGTCGACCCGGCTTCTGATATTCACGAACCGGAATACTTCGACGCCGAGACGCCGCTGTTCATCATCTACACCTCCGGCACAACCGGCAAGCCCAAAGGGCTGGTGCATACCAGCGGCGGCTACCTCGTGCATGCCAGCTGGAGTCACTGGGCCGTCTTCGACGCCAAGGACAGCGACGTGCACTGGTGCACCGCCGACCTCGCCTGGGTGACCGCCCACAGCTATGTGCACTACGGGCCGCTCTCCAACGGCACCACGTCGGTGATCTATGAGGGCACCCCGAACACCCCGCACCCCGGCCGGCACCTCGAGATCATCGAACGCTACGGGGTGACCACTTACTACACGGCGCCGACCCTGATCCGAACGTTCATGACGTGGTTCCCTGAGGGCTTGCCCAGTGCGTTCGACCTATCCAGCATCCGTTTGCTGGGCACGGTGGGCGAGGCGATCAACCCGGAAGCCTGGGTCTGGTTCCGTGAGAATTTCGGTGCCGGCAGCGCACCGATCGTCGACACCTGGTGGCAGTCCGAAACGGGCGCCACCATCATGTCGCCGTTGCCGGGGGTGAGCACCCTCAAACCCGGATCGGCGCTGCGGGCGATCCCCGGGTTGAAGACCCTCGTCGTCGACGACGCCGGGCAGCAGGTCCCGTGGGGGACGGGCGGTTACCTCGTGATCGACGGCATGTGGCCCGGGCTGGCCCGCACGGTGTGGGGCGACCCTGAGCGGTACCGCGACTCCTACTGGGCTCGGTTCGCTGAGCAGGGGTATTTCTTCTCCGGCGACGGTGCCAAGTACGACGATGACGGCGACATTTGGCTGCTGGGCCGGGTCGACGACGTGATCAACGTCTCCGGTCACCGGCTGTCCACCATCGAAATCGAATCAGCGCTCGTGGCGCACCCCGCAGTCGGCGAGGCCGGAGTGGTGGGCGTGTTCGATCCCACCACCGGGGAAGGTATTGCCGCATTCGTGATCCCCGCCATCACGCCGGAAGATGCCGAGGACATTCAGTCCTGGCTCGCGGTCCGGGCCGAATTGGCCCCCCTGCTTCGGGCGCACGTCACCCACGAGATCGGCGCCATCGCCAAACCTCGTGACGTCTTCCTGGTACCCGACCTGCCGAAGACCCGCTCCGGCAAGATCATGCGACGGTTGCTCAGGGACATCGTCGACGACAGGACCTGGGGAGATATCTCGTCGTTGCAGGATGACACGGTTCCGCGACGCATCTCGGATGTCGTGGCCGGAGCCCGCTCGGCCTGAACGACCAGACTGCTGAATTGCTAAAGAAACATCAGCACGAAGCCGACGATGGCCGACACCACGCCGACTGCGACCAAGATCACGCCGGTCAGCCGGAACGCCCGGCCGTCGTGACTGGGATCGTCGGTGCGACAGCGCTCCGGCGAGCGCGGCAGGAACCAGACCACGATGTCATCCCCCGGTGCCAGATGCTCCGACTCGTGAGTGTTCTGCAGACCGGCGTGAACCTCGCCGTCATCGTCGAACCACCGGATGACGGGTCCGGATTTCGACACGGCGATCACGCCATCCGTTTTCACCCAACGCCTGCTGATACTGCGCACGACCAGACCGGTGGTCAACAGCGGAATTCCCGCAACGAGGCCGACCAGGGTCAGGATTTCGCTGATGATGCCGGCCATCGAATTACCGTCCAACACGCCCGCCGTCCGTCATCGATATCCCTGTGAGTTATGCACCGGTCCCTTAATGTTATCGGCTCCAATCGGCTACGGCTGCTACCCGCGTTCCCGGTGCTGCCTGCACCGTAGTCTGAAACCATGCGATTTGGACTGTTCATACCCCAGGGCTGGCGTCACGACCTCGTAGGCATCGAGCCCGCCTGGCAATGGGCGGCGATGAGCAGCCTCGCCGCGCACGCCGATGCCGGTCCCTGGGAATCCATTTGGGTCTACGACCATTTCCACACCGTTCCGGTGCCGAGCGCAGAGGCAACCCATGAAGCCTGGACGCTGATAGCCGCATTCGCCGCCACCACGACACGCGTGCGCCTCGGCCAGATGTGCACATGCATGAGCTACCGTCACCCCGCTTACCTTGCGAAGGTGGCGGCGACGGCTGACCTGATCTCGGGCGGACGCGTTGAAATGGGTATCGGAGCCGGCTGGTACGAGCACGAGTGGCGTGCCTATGGCTACGGCTTTCCCCGCCCCGGCGAGCGGCTGGCCCGCCTCGACGAGGGCGTGCAGATCATGAAGCAGGCCTGGACCACCGGAACGGCCACCCTCAATGGGGAGCACTATCAGGTGAATGGCGCGATCGTGCGCCCGCTTCCCGCGCAGGAGGGTGGAATCCCCATCTGGATCGCGGGCGGCGGCGAGAAGGTCACCCTGCGCATCGCGGCCCAGTACGCCGACTACACGAACTTCGACGGATCTCCGGAGGGCTTCACCCACAAGAGCCGTGTGCTCAGCGAGCACTGCACCACCCAAGGCACCGACTTCGACCGGATCGTGCGCTCGGCCAATTACAACACCGTCATCGGCGCGACCGAGGCCGAGGTCGCCGACCGTCTCGATGTGATCCAGTCGCGTGTCACGCCATACCTCGGGGAAGCAGGTGCTGAGGCGTTCATGGCCGAATACCGCAGCGACGAGGCGCAGGCAGTGGGCACGCCCGAGCAGATCGTCGAACGACTGTCGAGCATGAAGAAACGCGGGCTGGGCTATGCCATCCACTACTTCCCTGAGGCGGCCTACGACCGAACGGGCATGTCCCTGTTCGAGCGCGAGGTCATTCCCGCCCTGCGCTGAGACCGCCCTTCGGGGCTCGGCGAGTGGGATACTCGAATCACGATCCAAGCAACAGGAGTCACCGTAATGCCCAGCACGACACCCGTTTCGCCCGCCGAGACAGCGCTCATCCACTGGCAGGAAGACGGCGCACCACACTCGGCCCTGTGGCGCTCGGACAGCGGCTGGGAACCGCCGAAACGTGTCGTTGTGGCCGATGACCGGCTCACGGCCGACGCGGCCTACCGACTCGCGGCATCCGGTACCGGCATGTTGTGGCGTGGTGATTTCCACAATGCCCGCCAACTGCTGAGCGCGCTGGCGCGCCGGGTCGATCGTGGCAAGCGATCCCGCGACAGCGATCTGACGGCCGCGTTTCGACGGCACCGCACCGAAGCCGTGCGGCGCGCCCACCTGCTGGGGTTGGTGCTGATCCCCCTCGACGCCGACTTCACTGTTCCGCTGCGACGAGCGCCCGACGTGCAGCAGGCCTGCCGCGAAACGTATGCCGCCTCCAGCGCCGACTCGGTCGTGGCACTGCGCGAGATGATGGGGGTGATCGGCGCCCATGAGTGGCGCATGAAGGGAGTGGAGATCGCTGCTCTCGATGATCGCATCCACCCGCATTATGGTGTGTTCTCGCCGATTCGAGGCGAGTATCTCGAGCTCGTCGCCACGGCGCCGTTGCCCGGCACCACGCTCGCCTTCGACATCGGAACCGGCACCGGGGTGCTTTCCGCCATCCTGGCCCGGCGCGGTGTACAGCAAGTGGTGGGAACCGACCGGGATGCCCGCGCCCTCGCCTGTGCCCGGGACAACCTGTCCCGACTCGGTTACGACGACCGAGTCAACATCGTGGAAGCGGACCTGTTCCCCGCCGGGCGGGCCCAGCTGGTTGTCTGCAATCCGCCCTGGATTCCGGCACCCGCTGTCACGTCCACTGATTTCGCCGTGTACGACCCGGACAGCCGTATGCTGCGCGGCTTCCTCGCCGGCCTCGCCGATCATCTCGCACCGGGCGGGGAGGGCTGGCTGATCATCTCCGACATCGCTGAGCGACTCGGGCTGCGTTCCCGCGCGGAGCTGCTCGACCTGATCGAAGAGTCCGGCCTGGCCGTCGTCGCCCGGATGGACACCCGTCCAGAGCACCCGCGCGCGTTCGACCAGTCCGATCCCCTGCACGCCGCCCGATCTGCCGAGGTCACCTCGCTCTGGCGCCTGCGCGCAGGATCCTAGCGATGGCCCCCACCACGATCAGCGTGCCCTCCGGCCGTTCGGCGCGCCTGGACGCGCTGCCGTTCACCCGCGAGCACCGCAGGCTGCTGGTGGGTTCCGGCACCGGCTGGGCCCTGGACGCCATGGATGTAGGCCTGATCTCTTTTGTGCTCGCCCAACTCGCGGCGCAGTGGCAGGCGACGAGCGTTGAGCTGTCGTTGATCGCCTCCGCCGGTTTCGTGGGCATGGCCATCGGGGCGGGCCTCGGCGGGCTGCTCGCCGACCGGATCGGACGTCGTCAGGTCTTCGCGCTCACCCTGCTCATCTATGGGCTCGCGACCGGCGCGTCCGCGCTTTCGGGGTCGATCGCGGTCCTCATCGCCTGGCGGTTCGTGGTGGGCCTCGGCCTCGGTGCCGAACTGCCGGTCGCGTCAACCTTCGTGAGCGAATTCGCTCCCCCACGCATCCGTGGCCGCATCATCGTGATTCTCGAGTCGTTCTGGGCCGTGGGCTGGACCCTCGCCGCCGTGATCGGTTTTCTGGTGGTGCCGGCGTCAGCGGACGGCTGGCGCTGGGCGCTGGCGATCGGTGCCGCTCCCGCGGTCTACGCCGTCGTCGTCCGGTTGAGGCTTCCCGAATCCGTCCGGTTCCTCGAGTCGAAGGGACGCCACCGCGAGGCAGAGGCCACCGTGCGGCGCTTCGAGCAGTCTGCGGGGATCGCGACGCCGGCCACCGCGCTGCCCGGCACCGCGGTATCGGCGGTGACGTCCGGTTTCGCTGCCCGTGCCGCCGCGCCCGTGAAGCCGCGCGTCGCGGCCTTGTGGTCTGCCCATCTCCGCCCGCGCACCGCCGCCCTCTGGCTCGTCTGGTTCTGCGTCAACTTCTCGTACTATGGCGCCTTCATCTGGTTGCCGACCATCCTGGTGGCATCGGGGTTCTCGCTCGTGCGATCTTTCGCCTACACACTCATCATCACGGTGGCTCAGCTTCCGGGCTACGCGGCTTCCGCCTTCCTGATCGAATGGTGGGGTCGCCGCCGCACGCTGGCGGTTTTCCTCCTCGGCTCGGCGGTGTCGGCGGTGTTGTTCGGCCTTGCCGGAGACACGACCCAGGTGATCGGCGCCGGCATGTTGCTCTCGTTCTTCAACCTCGGAGCATGGGGAGCGCTGTACGCGGTGACCCCTGAGATCTACCCCACGAGCATTCGCGCCACCGGGGCCGGCTGGGCCGCTGGAGTCGGTCGCATCGCGGCCATCCTCGCTCCCCTCGCGGTGCCGCTGCTGCGCGGCGTTGGGGGCACGGCTTTGCTGTTCGTGGTGTTCGCCGCGTTCTTCGTGGTGGCGGCCCTCGGTGCCTTCGGCCTGCCGGAGAAGCAGGGCGACGCGCTCGAGGATTGAGCTGTGCCGCAGCGCCGCGCCGATTCTCAGCGTACGGGGGCATTCACGAGGAATTACTGCGAAGAATTGCAAGAAAACGCCGGACATCCGTCGATACCATAGAACTTGGCGCACCTGCTGCGCCTATAGTCGCGACCGCGGCGCTTCAGAGGACGGGAGGTTCCCATGTCGATGTCAATCAAAGAAACACGTGTTGTAGAAGCACTAGTCGGTGAGCCCGAGGTTCTGGAAGACGCCGCACCCGCCATCGCCGCACTCCCGGCCTGGCTGCGTTTGAAGGCCGCCGCTACCGCGATGCAGGCCATGCAGGCCCAGGACGGCTCCATTTCCGACGCCACCCTGCACCCGGCCGCCACGGCATCCGTTTCGGAGATCACAGCTGCCGTCCATGAACTCGCACCGCACTTCCCCACCGATGCCCTGTATCTCACGGCACTTGTGGCGGACTTCGAGCGGTGGGTGGGCGAAGCCTTCGGCGTGCCCGATTTCTACGACGCGCTCATGCAGTTCCAACCGCAGAAGAATCGCGTGGACGGTCTCGCCCACCTCGTGGTCTTTCCCATGTACACCCAGAACGGCAGCACGAACCGGCTCGTAGAAGCGGTGCTGATCGAGGTGATCTGGCCGAAGTTCATCGCCGAGCTCGAAGAGGACTACTCCAACAAGTTGTTCGTGCCGATCCGTTTCCTGGACTTCACTCCCGGCTACGACACCAACTCTGCGGTGCTGTTCCCGGAGACCGTGGCCATGCGCGAAATTCCGACGTTCACCTGGGGCGCGATCTTCGCCGACCGTGAGGCCGCGAGGTTCCGCCGAGTGGTGCGCGCCGCATCCGAGATCACCCGCCTGGAACTGCCCCCCGAGGCAGCAGCCCTGCTGGAGGACCAGCAACTCACCGAAGAGACCTTCGTGATGTGGGACCTGATCCACGACCGCACGCACATGCGCGGCGACCTGCCATTCGACCCCTTCATGATCAAGCAGCGGATGCCGTTCTTCCTGTACTCGCTGGAGGAACTGCGCTGCGACCTCACCGCCTTCCGCGAATCGGTCACGATCGAGCGCGATCCGAAGGCCAGCGCGGAAGCGCGTACTCACGCCAAGCTCGTGCAGTACACCGTGATCTTCGACCGGATCTTCCGGTTCTCGATCACCGGCAGCCGGGTGCGCAACTACGACGGACTCGGTGGACAGTTGCTGTTCGCCTGGATGCACCAGCATCACGTTCTGCACTGGACCGACACGCGCCTCACATTCGACTGGGATGCGGTGCCCGACGTGGTCATCGCCCTGGGCAAGCAGATCGACGACCTCTACTGGGCGTCGATCGACCGGCCGAAGAAGGCGCATTGGCTGGCCGCCTACGACATGATCGCTGAAACCCTCACCCCGAATCCGGCCTCGGTCTGGGCGCAGGGACTGCCGGTCGAGGTGCTCGCCGGAGCGCCCAAGGGCTACACGGATCAGGTCCTGGACGACGAATTCCCGCTGTCGATGTTCTTTGAGGCCCTCGACAAGAAGATGAAGACGGTCATCGCGTCAACGGCGGGCATCACAGCCAATGACTGACGCCGTCGCTGGACGCATCGTGCTGATCGCCGGTGCGTCCAGCGCGGCCGGTCACGCTGTGGCCGCTGCTCTCACCGACGCCGGCGCCCGCGTGGTAGCCGTCGGTTCGAACGAGGAACGTCTGCAGACGGTCGCCGCCGAGGCGCGTTATGTCTGCAACCTTGCTGATCTGGCCGCGGTGCAGCGCCTCGCCGATACCATTCGGGCCGAGCTCGGCCCCATCGACGGCCTCGTGCATCTCGTGGGCGGATGGCGCGGCGGCGGCGGCCTCGCCGGCCAGACCGACGAAGACTACGAGTATTTGCACACCCACGTCGTCACCACACTGCGCAACACCACCCGGGCGTTCAACGCCGACCTGCTGGCGTCTTCCGCCGGTCGGCTGACGATCGTGTCGTCGGTCTCGGTCGACCGGCCCACGCCCGGCGGCGCCAACTACGCAGCCGTGAAAGCGTCGGCTGAGAGCTGGACCCGTGCCGTGGCCTACGGCTTCGACAAAGCCGATTCCGCTGCAGCGGCGGTCATCTTCGTGGTGAAAGCCCTCGACGGGCTTGAAGGCGCGCTGGCAACCGCGGTGGTCGGCCTGTGGGACAGCCCCGCTGCCTCCATCAACAACACCCGCCTAGCCCTCGCCACCTGAGTAGCCTGTAGGGCAGGGTCAACGAAAAGGTGGGCATGCTCGATATCAGGGGCGTCAATAAGCGCTACGGCAGCAAAGCCGTGCTCACTGACGTGAGCTTCACTGTGGCCGGCGGGCGGATGACGGGCTTCGTGGGGGCAAACGGCGCGGGTAAGACCACGACGATGCGCATCGTGCTCGGTGTGCTCATCCCGGAAAGCGGTACCGTTCTCATCGACAACGTACCCGTCGCTGCGGGAGACCGCCGCCGCTTCGGGTACATGCCCGAAGAGCGCGGCCTGTACCCCAAGATGAAGATCGGCGAACACCTCGTGTACCTGGCTCGGCTGCACGGGCTCAGCCGGTCGTCCGCGCGGCGCAACACCGCCGACCTGCTGGAGCGTCTGGGCCTCGGCGAACGGGCCGGCGACCTCGTGGAGTCCTTGTCGCTGGGCAACCAGCAGCGTGCCCAGATCGCTGCCGCCCTCGTCCACGATCCCGAGTTCCTGGTCTTGGACGAACCCTTCTCGGGCTTGGACCCGATCGCCGTTGAAACCGTGATGAGCGTGCTCACCGACTACGCCGCCGGCGGCGCTCCAGTGCTGTTCTCCTCGCACCAACTCGACATTGTGGAACGGCTCTGCGACGACCTCGTCATCATCGCCGAGGGTTGCATCCGGGCCAGCGGCCCCCGCGAGAGCCTGCGCGAGCAGTTCAGCAGCCCGCGCTTTGAGATTCATGCTCCCGGCGACATCGAATGGATCCGAACGCATCCGGGCATCACCCTGCTCGACACGGCCTTGGGCCGGGCCGTTTTCGAGGCCGAAACGGATGCGGACAGCCAGTCGGTGCTCCGGCATGCCCTGGATCGCGGTACCGTCAGCTCGTTCAGCCAGCAACGCCCCAGCCTCGCCACGATCTTCAAGGAGCTCGTGCAATGAGCGACCGCCCCCTGCACAGCGCACCCACCTTCACTCAGAGCGTCTGGCTGGTCTCCACTCGGGAAATCGTCGCCCGGCTCCGGAGCAAGACGTTCCTGATCTCCACGGCCATCCTGCTGCTGATCTCGGTGGCGTCTGTTGTCGGGGGCGGTATCGCCGCCCAGAACACCAGCGCTCCGCGGGTTGCCGTGGTCGGCTACGTCGCACAGAACGTGCAACAGACGAGAGCCTTCGACCTGATCCAGGCCGACAACGTCGCCGATGCCGAGGCGCTCGTGCGTGACGGCACGGTGGTGGCCGCCGTCGTGCCCGCCTCCACGGAGACGTCGCCACTCGGAGTGGCGGTGATCGCGCTCAGCGAGCCACCCGCAGTGGTGATGAACACCCTCAGCGTCAGCCCCACGCTCCGGCTGCTCGAGCCTCCCGCGCAGGACAACCCGTTCGCGTACCTCGTAGCCATCGGCTTCGGGCTGGTCTTCCTGATGTCATCGGTCACCTTCGGCTCCACCATCGCGCAGAGCGTCGTCGAAGAGAAACAGACCCGCATCGTAGAGATCCTGATGTCCACCATCTCGGTGCGCGCGCTGCTTGCCGGCAAGGTCCTCGGCAATAGCATCATGGCCTTCGCCCAGATCGTGGCGATCGGCCTGCTGGTCTCCGGAGGCATGGCCCTCACCGGGCAGACCAGCCTGTTGGCCGGTGTCGGGCCGTCCATCGTATGGTTCGCGGTGTTCTTTGCTTTCGGCTTCGTGCTGCTGGCTGCCCTCTACGCCGCCACAGCCTCCCTGGTGTCGCGGCAGGAAGACGTGGGCTCAGCCACCTCGCCGGTGATGGTATTGATCATGATCCCGTACCTGCTGGTGATTTTCTTCAACAGTAACCCCACCGTGCTCGCCGTGATGTCGTTCATCCCGTTCTCCGCGCCGGTCGGCATGCCGATGCGCATCTTCCTGGGTTCCGCGCAGTGGTGGGAGCCGCTGGTGTCCCTGGTGATCCTGGTCGGTGCCACAGCGGCCGTCATTGCCCTCGGCTCGCGCATCTACGGCAACGCATTGCTGCGGATGGGAGCGCGCGTTCCGCTCCGCGAGGCACTTCGCAAGTAATACCGACGCGAGTTCGCCTTAACGCAGGAAGGCCACCCCGTGGGGTGGCCTTCCTGGTCTTGCTAAGCGAAGTCCGGCGGTGTCCTACTCTCCCACAGGGTCCCCCCTGCAGTACCATCGGCGCAAAGAGTCTTAGCTTCCGGGTTCGGAATGTGACCGGGCGTTTCCCTCTTGCTATAGCCGCCGAAACACCTGTGCGACGCCTGAGGCGCCAAGTATTTCGAACAGTATTTGCTTCGTGTTTCTAGAGTACATCACGCCACGACGACCGGTGACCAGGCCTCAATCGGCCGTTAACGCAAGAAAGCCACCCCGTGGGGTGGCTTTCTTGGTTTTTCTAAGTTAAGTCCGGCGGTGTCCTACTCTCCCACAGGGTCCCCCCTGCAGTACCATCGGCGCAAAGAGTCTTAGCTTCCGGGTTCGGAATGTGACCGGGCGTTTCCCTCTTGCTATAGCCGCCGAAACATCTTTCGATGAATCGAACAAACTTATACAAATGTATTTAGTTATTGTTCTCGACCGTACATCGAGAACCACATAGTGGACGCTAAAGCAGCTTCTTCAAACTGAGGTGTTATCAAATTATCGGCTTATTAGTACCGGTCAGCTTCATGGGTCTTTAGTCCCCACTTCCACATCCGGCCTATCAACGCAGTAGTCTAGCTGCGAGCCTCTCCCCCGAAGGGATGGAAATCTCA
>Ga0209023_10001690_pt1 | contig 28965 bp, 17 predicted proteins | sample LakOneMetagenome_FD_187468 | JGI IMG/M metagenome (GOLD analysis project Ga0209023, IMG submission 187468) | Freshwater and sediment microbial communities from Lake Erie, Canada (SPAdes) (version 2) | ecosystem: Environmental > Aquatic > Freshwater > Lentic | place: Lake Erie, Canada...
AGAGCAAAACATCGAACCAGTTGTCTAAATTTAGCTTCTGTGATTCTTGAACGGCGATAGTACCTATTTTTTGTTTCCATCTTAGTAAGTTACCACACTTTAATTTGTGCTTAACTTCCTAAGACCCTTTTTAAAATAGCGACTCTAACCAAAATTACTCATTATATTGATATGAGATCACACTACAAACGACGATAATGAAAGACTGGACTGTTGTATAACAAAACATAGGGATCGCAAACAATAGGTTTATAAACTTATTTAAGCTAAATATTTCAATCAGATGAACACTATGATCAATAAAGAATATATAGGGTGCAAGCAATAAACAGATCAATGCGAGTAATACAGGATTTTTGGCAAATTTATTGCGTTTAACGGCTAAATTCACTTCAATAATTCGTTCTTTGCTTAAACCGAACAGCACCAAAATAATATAAATCAAAGCTAATGGACAGTAAGCATCTATCAGAAAACGTGCGGCACCGATTCCACCACCGCCAATCGATAAAGGAACATAACCCGTATAGGACGCCAGTTGGGTCTGAAAAACAAGAGCAAACAACGAAACCAAAAACCCGATAAAAAAGAAATACCGAAAAGGCTCAAAGGGTGCAACTGCATCGTAAATTAAAAATTCTCTAATCGTGTTTCTCATTGTCTCTGCTCTGCCCATAAAATTAAAATCAGGGTCTCCAATACAACGTTCATCGGTCATCCAGCAGCTAGACGTGATTGCAAAAACTGAATACATTGCTCTGCACGATGATTACTGGATAACACTCTCGGCAAATTCAATGTGATCTGAACTTCACCATCCACACTCATTAAAACCCCAAATGCACTGCCTTCCATAGGGAATACCATTAAATCATCGGCTTTAAAACTTGCCACACTCATTGCCGCTAAATCCGCCTTTCCTAAATTGGAAATAACAAATGTTTCTAATGGCTTACGCGTTCGATAGTTTTTTTCACTACGTCCTAGCAGTCGATCAACCCATGGTAATGGCAACCAGCGGATAAGATTCAAGATTGATGAAAAAGCGACTTCGCGCCGCATCTCTAAAAGCTCGAGTAAACGTTGCTGAAAAACCTCAGCTCCGTCACCCTTTTCAAGGCGTACAAAAACCATACTGCTAAAGTTAGTTGTTGATCTCAGATTGGATACATGGCGTCTGATATCAATTGGAATCGCAATCAATACAGGTAAATCACTGTTTTGATGAGCATACTCTGCCATTGCCACCGCAACATGAGCGAGTAACTGCTTGCGCGCGGGTCCCAGTTTGACTCGCCACCAATCATCGCCTTTAAGGTCGCCTTCCGGATCACCCGTTAACCAACACGTAGCAAGATGCTTAGATTTATTTGGCGGTGCATCGATTGCTTGCATCAGGTCAGTATCACTAAACGAAGCATTACTGCCCAGTAATGGCTCACCCCGTAAAGCACGGAATAACTCATGTAATGCGTGAATTACACCCATACCATCCATAATGGCATGTAAAGTTCTCAAAATGACAAATGCCCGTCCATTGCCCTTCTTGGCAATAATAAACTCAACTGTCGGCCCCACGCGTAATGACAGTGGCTCTTCGGTAATAAAATCAGACCCATCACTCGTCAAGGCATCCCACGTACAGCCGTCAATGATCCGCAATCGAGGAGGTGGTCCATCACTGACCCAGCGGCTAAAACCCCATCGACCGTGCCATCGCAAACGCAATCCTGGATTCACAACCACGATCTGATCGATCGCACGCTGCCAATCCTCTGGTTGTAAACGGTCATCCAACTCACCTGAGACCACACAGATGAGATTGCGAGGTCCTTCCAGCGTATGTGGGCTTGCACCCACACTGGCATGATAATATTCAAATAGCGAAACTTTGCGCGAGATCGTACTCACTTGTCGCAATGGCGCTAAGCGAGCTAAGGGGTTATTAGAGACTGCGGAGGGCATCAACAATCTCCAGCCGTGAAGCGCGTACAGCAGGCAATACGCCGCCTAATACGCCCATGAAAATTGAAAAAAACATGACTTTTAGTGCAATCTCAGGGGTCAGAATAAGTTTGAATACGACCTCAGAAAACGTCTGAATATTGGTGGTTGAGATTTCAATGAGCTGCATAAAAGAAGCGCCGATCAGCCCAATAACACCCGCAACAAATCCCAACAACATTGCTTCTTGCAAAAAAGTGCTGACGATATTGCCACGTTGAAATCCTAATGCCCGCAAAGTTCCAATCTCACGCGTACGATTTGCCACACTTGAATACATGGTAATCATTGCGCCAATAATGGCACCGACTGAGAAAATGATCGTAATGGTTTTACCTAAAATATCTATAAAATTAGTCATTTTTTCAGATTGATCGGCATAAAACAAAGACTCGCGGCGGGTATCTACATTGAGTCGCGGCTGCTGTTTCAAGGCGTCTGCAAAGACATCATAACTGGCACTATCTCGCAAGCTAATGACTGCCGAGGAAAAGCTCTGACGGCGAAAAGCCTGCATCATCTGCTCATTATCACCCCACACCTCAGAGTCAAAACCACTGGAACCGCCGTCAAAGACGCCAACGATATGCCATGTTCGCAGACCAAACGTAATGGTATCCCCTAGTTGGAAAGCCAATTTTCCGCGCGTCAAACCACTACCCACCACCACTTCAGAAGATCCAGGCTTAAACTGGCGACCATATTTAATATGAACCTGTGGTCGCATATGCAGACCATTGATGGTCGTGCCACGTACAACGATATTCGCCAATCCAGTCCCTGTTTTGCGGGGCAGATTAACCAGTACCAGCACTTCAGGGGAAATAAGTGGGTTGCCTGCCAAATCACTGGCTAAACCCGGTAATGAACTCAGAATATTCACCTGCTCGCGACCCACAGTACTTTGAACTTCCGTCTGAGATCCCTGCCGAATAATCACTACATTGTCATAAGAACCTGTTCCACCAAGCGTTTGACGTAAACCAGCCGAGGTCATTAACACTGCCGCAAACACAAATACGACTAAGGCCATACCGCTGGCTGTGAGTATGGTCGTCAGCTTGCGTGCAAGCAAATTGCGCACGACATAAGCAATCGACAATCCATATTTCATCTTAAGTCCTCAAGTCACGGCACGCAAACCATCAACAATTCTCACGCGAGAACTGTTGATCGTCGGCGCCAAAGAAGCCATTACACCGATAAGTAGCGATGCAATCACTTGCAACACAATCGTGAGTGGCATCACGTTAAATACTAAAAACAGATCATGGGTCGCCGAAAAAAATGCATTTGCCAATGGAAAGGTCAGAAGAATACCCAAACCACCCCCCAGCGCAGCCATGGTCACCGACTCACCAATCACTAAGCAATAAACAAACGTCTGATCAAAACCGAGTGCCTTTAATGTCGCATATTCACGCGTGCGTTCACGCGCCGCCATGGACATCGTATTGGCCATCACGGCCATAATAATCAGAATCACCACATAGGCGACGGTCTGAATCGCAAGCAAAATCGTATCCACCATGGAAATAAAACCCAACTGAAAAGCCTTTTGTGTTTCCGTGCGGGTTTCTGCCAAAGAGTTGCGAAATACACTGTCAATATTGGCTGAAGTTGCAGCAGCATCATTTGGATTATTGATATCCACAACGAAAATACCGACTCGATCTGCCAATGAGGGAATCAGGGTCTTGATGGTTTGATTAACATAAGCCCAGTGCATCAGAAACTGGCTCGTATCGACATTATCATCGCGACCATGGTAAATCCCTCGGATCGTAAAGCTCCAGACTCCTGGATATATCGTGCCCTTTAGCGGAATCTGATCTCCCACTTTCCAGCCGTATTTTGCCGCCGTCTTGCTGCCAACGACTACTCCACGGCGGTCATTTTTAAATTCAACCATTTGTTTATCATCAAGCACATACTCAGGATAAACTTTAAAATAACTCTCTGGATCAACCGCAAACTGGGGGAAAAAATTCTTTTCATCGATATAAGTTCCGCCAAACCAATTCGCCCACGTCACGGCATTGACACCCTGAATACGTCGGATACGCTCGCCATAGCTCAGCGGTAACGGAAAAGCCAGCGATGCAGCGTTGCGGGTGATAAGGCGACCAGACGAACCGAGTTCAGCACCGGCATACCAAGAATCAACAACCGTTCGCAGTAACCCAAATGAGATGATTGCCACAGCAATTCCAGCAATGGTCAACACTGAACGTAGGCGACTACGCCACATATTCCTACTGGCAAGGCGAAAAATATAGATGGCCTTATTCATATCAATGACCATCGGTGGCGGCAACAAGTACACCTTTTTCAAGATGAATCAGCCGTTTTGCACGGGATGCTGATTTAGGATCATGGGTCACCATGACGATGGTTTTTCCCAATTCACCGTTCAACCGATCCAGTAAGTTAAGGATATCGTCCGCAGATTGACGATCCAAATCTCCTGTCGGCTCATCAGCAACAATCAGTGTCGGATCAGTAATTAGTGCACGTGCGATCGCAACACGTTGCTGTTGTCCGCCAGATAGCTCGTTAGAATAATGATCCATACGATCGCTTAGCCCAACCATCGCCAGAGCCACCTCGACATGCTCTCTGCGCTGAGACTTGTTTAAACTGGTTAATAGCAGTGGTAGTTCAACGTTTTCAAACGCATTCAGCACAGGCATCAAGTTATAAAACTGAAAAACAAAACCTACATTACTCGCGCGCCAATCTGCGAGCTCTTTTTCTGGCAATGACGCAATATCAACCCCACCGATTTGCAAAGAACCGCTGGTTGGTTTATCAATACCCGCAATCAGATTCAATAACGTGCTCTTGCCAGAGCCAGACGGTCCCATTAACGAGACATAATCACCCGCTGCGATCTCCAGATTAATATTAAGTAACACTGGCACTTGCTGGTTGGCACGCTGATAGGTTTTTACAAGGTTATGGATGCTGATCAGTGACGGCATCAATGTGCCTCCGGCAGCGTCACAGGCGAGCCATCTTTAATTTTGTTACTCGGATTAAGAATCAATACATCATTCACTTTCAGCGCTGCACTGATTGCGCGTACTTCACCCAGTTGCGCACCCAACACGACAGGTACAGCCTTAGCCTTCCCATTCACGATGATGTAAACCACATCATGACCATCCTGTTTAACTAACGCCTCTGGATTCACCGCCAACACAGGTTTTTGTGCAGCAGGCATTGCCCGCGATAAGAAACTCACGCGTGCACTCATATCTGGCAAAATACTGGCATTGGCATCCAAAATGCGAACCTTGGTAGTCACCGTAGCACTGGCACGATTCACTGTCGGGACAATCGCACTCACCTCTCCACGGAAACGACGACTTGGAAACGCATCTAAAGCAATCTCACAAGGCTGACCTATGCGCAGGCTACCTAAGGAAGATTCTGATACGTCCGCATCAACCTCTAAGCTATGCATGTCAGCCATAACGACCACAGCACCTTTGGCATCTGCGGCAGAAGACAATGGCGTTACAATATCGCCGACATTGGCAGATCGAGCAATCACGACGCCATCAAACGGTGCGCGAATCTCAGTATAATCCAGACTACTTTTGGCATTTTCCTGATTTGCACGGGCGGCAGCCAGTGTGGCTTGTGCACTACTGACCGCATAATGCGCACGGCTGACACGTGAATTTGCTTCACGCATCGTTATTTGCGCGACCAATCCTTTTTTGTATAAGAATGAAACGCGCCGTAAATTATCATCTGCATCACTCAGTTCGGTCTGTGCAGATAACACTCCAGCATACGCAACATTACTATTAGCCTCAGCGGCTTTATACGCTGCAGCAACGTCATGATTTTCCAGCCGTGCCACAATCGTACCTTCTTTGACATACTCACCTTCCGTCACACCCAGCCACTCAACACGCCCAGTGCCTTTGGATGCTACCGCAGCTTTCCGTCGGGCAACGACATAACCTGTTGAATCTAAAACCACATATTGTTGCGATGGCCAACTATTCACGACTCGGGTGATTTGTATGGCGGTCACCGAATGATAAAATCGGTATCCGATAAATCCCAGAGCAACGATCGCGACAACGAAATGCCATCTCTTGAGCTTCGGCTTTTTGACCATTTGCGGCGCAGAAGTCTGCTGACGATCGACTTTCAATTTACTCAGATCAATATGATTCAAGTCGCTATTCCTGTTTTCGAAAAATGCTGTTGAACAGCAGTGATCATGTCATCCAACTGCCCATGATGGTTGTACGTTGCTGGCGCAGCAAAGGTAATGACCGTAAATGTTGGGTAATTCAGAAACACCACATTCAGCTTACCGACAGCCCCTGGAATCCCATAAAGCATTTTTGCTTCAAACCCTGGGAAAGAATATGTCTCTGAAAAAACATTACCCATAGATACGATGCCACCACTGGGTAACGCTGCTGTGACCGTATGCAAAATTGCATCAATTTTAGGCATGAGCTGACGCAGCATTAATCTGACAGGTAACCATAAAAGCTTACGTATTCCAGGAAACTGCCGACAATCCGCTTTGGCACGGATGCGACCCGCAAGCTGTAACATGAGCTGGCGCGAGGTGGCATCAGGCGAAACCGTTAAGCGGACATATCCAGTCAGATTACCTAGACCCATTTCTTCTGTACGCAGACCGCGATAATCAATTGGAATCGTAAATCCAACATCCCCGATCTCGCGTTGACGCGCCCAGTCAGCAAGAAATAACGCCATGCGCGGCAACATTTGCGGCACATTATGATCAATAACCACGCGACGCCAAATATAGCGTAGCGTCTCTCTATTTTCCTCATCAGGTGCCAAGATCGGAATACAGGCTGAAGGTGGTGCAGGAGGTTCAGGCTCAATTTGGTGTTCATATTGATCTTGAATATCAAGATCGGTCAGACGAGAGTTAGACCCTAATAAAGCCTCACCACGCATCGCACGGCACACTTCTGCAACCCAATGCAAAAAACCACGACCATCAATCGCGGCATGTAAAGTTCTAAAAATAATCCGCGTATAACCATCCGTGCAGGGGACGATTAATACATCCGCCACTGCACTGCCACTCATCGCATTTAACCGCTCAGTGAGAAAATAAGCCCCTTGTTCACTGTGTCCATCCCAATCAGACAACGGTAATTTACGCACCTGCGGAGCGATCCCACTATCCACCCAGCGTGAAAACTTCAGAAAGCCACGTAAGCGGACGCGTATCGCAGTATTGGCGGAGGCCGCTTGATCGACAGCTTGCTGTAACTGAATCGGATCAACATCGCCTTTGCCTTCAAGCACTCCCTCAACATGGTAGCGATAGACTTCATTCAGTACGAGTGAGTAGCGCTCAAGGGCCGAAACAGGTCGAACATAATACTGCATCACACCCACTCCTTTGAAACGGCTGCTGGATTCGTCGCTTTACGGCAACAATAGATAATGGTGTGACTAGGAACATCCGACTCGGGTAACTGCCAAGCTTTGGCAATCTCGCGAGTACTGAATGACTCAACATGCCCAAACCCACAGCTGCGAAGATCATCGGCAATCGCAGCCCGATCACGCTGGTCGTAAGCAAAATCACCTTTAATCCGCAAAACATGAACTCGAAAATAATGACATAAACGACCTAACCAACTCCGCGGCGGCTCTTCACTCAGTGGAATATAATCAAACACATACAATCCATCGGTGGCGGTCACAAGCTGTGCAATTGAACGCCATATCGGCTGTTGTTGCTCACGAGAAAAATACATCATGAGACCTTCTGTGATCACTGCGGTACGGCGATCCGCAAAATCTTTGGCAAAATCGAGCGTTAAAATATTGCCAACACAAAGTGTGTAGTTTTCTCGGGCTAAAATAGCCTGCCCTTCAGCGCTACCCTCTAGCTGACGTCTCTTAAAAGCAATCATGTCGGGCAAATCGATCTCGATATACTCCTGAGCTGGATTTGCGCTAAAGCTTGCACCACGCGGCGAAAATCCACACGCCACTTCTACAGTTCGTGTGCAACCCGAATGCGTGAGTAAATAATCGATCGCAGCATGGCGATGTAACAACTGATGCCGTAATGAAAAGGTCTGCGGATTCAGTCGTCTGTACCACACCAAATAACGATTCACAAAGCGAAAGATTTTTTCTGAATCTGACGGCGTAACCACATCAGCATTCGGCAATCGCGCCCACTGCCACGTCCCTGCTGTATACAGTGCAGATACCGCAACGTTATTCTTATTGGTATCCATTCTTATTCTAACTCCATGATTTGCGAATGGGCTGGGGCAAAGTATTGCTCTAGAATTTGGCGTAAGGCCCCTGGCATTTCTACGGGAATGTAATGACCACAATCCAGCAGCGTCAGTTCAGCATTAGGTAATATTTTCTGCAACTGATAGCCGACCTCTAGGCACGGGGAATGCTGACCATAGATCAGAAGCACTGGAAGCTGGAGCATGCGTAACGCCACATCACTTTCCGACTCCATCGTCATGACATCAGCCACCAAGGTCGAACTCAATAGCAAGGATTCCAGTCGTCGGTGAAGTCGTTCACGCCGACGTCCACGACTATCATTCATCAAATAAGGCTGCTCATTCACCCACTCTGCCAATGCTGCACTCGATTTCACGCCGCTCAAGCTCGGTCCAACCCAATGCTTTGCAGGCATCGGCGCATCAATCAACACCAGTCGCCGCACTCGTTCGGGATAGGTCAATGCAAAGCGCAAGGCAATCAGCGCACCTAAACTATGTCCCACTAAATCAACTTGGCGCGCATTCGGCAAACGCGCGCCAATGACCGCTAAGAGATCACCAACATGACTATCTAAATCAAAGCCCTGCTGAGGCAAACTACTATCGCCATGACCACGTAAGTCGTAGAGAGCGACGCGGTGAGTTTTAGCCAAAGGGAGGGCAACGGTTGAATACCACGTCGCCATGTTGCCTGAGACCAATCCATGCAACAGGACAATTGGGGAGCCATCTTCTGGCCCCAAAATTAATGTAGACAATTCAACATCAGCGTGAATCACGGTTTTCATGATTCAATTTCTTTCTTGAAAGGGCTTTTCTTGAGGAGATCATGAATCACATTCGATGCACCTTGGATACCTGACTCAGCCCTGAACGATGCTCCTAAATGTGCCGCATTCTCAGCATATTTGGGATTATCAAACAGCTCCAAAATCGTTTTACGCGCAGTTGCAGCAGTCACTTTACCGTGACGCATAAACAACCCTGCACCCGCATCAATCACCTGACGTGCAATCACAGGCTGATCATCTCGAATTGGTGCGACGATCAAAGGCAGATCATGTGATAACGCATCACACACCGTGTTATGCCCCGCATGACAGATCACTGCATCAAACACTTTAATCAATTCCCACTGAGGGACGAAGTCGCGAACGAGAATATTGGCTGGCGCATTTTCCGCTAAACTTGCTGGCGCAACCATCACCGCTTGAATATCATCCAATCCTCTCAGCGCCTCTATAATCACCTCAAAGAATCGCGTATCCCGATCACGGCTGACGGTTCCGAGACTGACGTAAAGTTTACGTGTATCGGGTTTGAGCCATTCCCATGGAAAATCAACATGTCGACGCCCCGCCGCTGAAGCAGGTCCAACAAAGGTATACGGCGCTTCGACCCGAGCATGTTCGCCACTTAACAACTTTTCGATGGAAAAGACGATCACATGATCAGGTGAAAAATCTGGCCGCTCACAAATCAGCTCTGAGGGTAAATAGCGCTGTTGTACACTCAAATATTGCTCAGTGACCCACTCGTCAAGTATCGGTGACAGCTTCAGAATCGACGCCGTCGTGGTCACCAATGTGGCAAATGGTATTTTAAACTTACGCGCAACCAACGCACCCGCCAGCATTTGATGATCAACCACCATGACATCGGGCTGAAAGCTTTGCACCGCGTTCTCAATCAGTGGCAAACTCTGCTCAGCCAAAGGAATAGAGTAATCCTCAAAAAACAGGCGTACGCTTTCCAACCCACGTACCGTCGGTGCTTCAATGCCTGCTACATTATTTTCAGTGTCTAAAGAAAAAATATGCGCATCACTAGGCAAGCGCGAACCGATCCGCTCAGCATGAACCGCCCATGCGATCTGATGTCCTTGTTTAATCAGTTCAGTGGCCAACGCCAGCGCTGGATTAAGGTGTCCAACGAGTGGAGGTAAGGTAAAAAGGATGCGCGCCATTATCTTTACCGCGCCTCTAGCGCATCGTGGATATAGCTTGCGAGTTCACCCACACTTAAACCAATCAACTCATGAATCGTTTTGCCCGCTAACCAGCCAGCAATATTCAGCTGCGCACAAAAACTCTGCTGGATGGCATTGGCAATTTTAATGAACTCAATGCTTTCAATTTCCAGATCATCATTAAAACGAGATTCTGGGCCGATCTCATAATCCAAGATCCAATCTTCACAGATAGTGCTACGAATTTTTTCAATCACAACCGCTAAAACTGAGTCACTATTCATTGTGTATTTCTCCTTAAAAACTCAATCAAATTAACCAAAATTATTATTCATCAAACATTTAACTGACTACTGAAACGACTAGCCATACTCCAACCAATCACATGCTCGTCCAGTTGATGAGTCACTATCCAATATCCATTGATCTGTAAACAATCACCGTCTCTTGCTTCAATACGATAAGCACCTAAATGACCACCCAACCCTGTGCCTTTCATCTTCGCAACGACTTCTTTCGCCACCCAACCGCGCGTATAGGCGATATCATGAGATTCACTCGTTTGGAGCAAAATGTCTTGTTCTTGCGGATCAAACGCAAGCGCTACGAAACCAGCAGCACGCGTTTCTATACGCTCAATATCAATACCCACAGGCTCAACATCGACGATGGCTGCGGCCAAATGATCTTTATGGGTAATCGAGATCTGTAGATTATCGGGGATCGCATCTGTGATATTGGCTCGGACTTGAGGCTTGCCACGATCATCGTTCACCACGATCATTTCTTGGGGGTAAATAGACGCTTTGCCCTGCTCACGTAACCAGACCCGTACAGCATCTTTTACCGCGACTCGACCACTGAGCCAATCTCGACGACGGCGTGGTGCCAGCTTTTCATACACCTCACGCTCAACTTCCGTCAGATAACGGCGGCTTATATAGTCACGCAAAATAGCCGTATCATAGTGATCCTCAAAGAGCGTGATATTGGGCGGCACACGTCGAGATACTTCGTAGTGCGACAACATACGCGAGGCTTCCCAGAACGCTTTGTCCATTTGATAACGACGTGTACGCCATCCTTCAATCGTGATACACACGCGTCCCTCTTCATCACGAAGCAAATGATCGCTGATGCAATTCAGGGCATCGACCTCACGAATACGGACTTGAGCAAAGGTCAAAGACTGTGGCAACGGATCTGGACTGTGGAAACGAATACAATCAACACCGATCGGCATCGCAAGACAATTCTCTTGCTGCTCCATGACCCAATATCCAGCCAGTTGTCCCATATTATCCAGTAAAGATCCAACTCCCGTCGGCACACGTAAGATGCCATCAATTCCTTGATCCACACCCTGATCACTAATCTGCTGCAGTGATTCGACGCCCTGATACGCAGGTCCATGAAACATCCAATTCTGACTATAAAGCTCTTGGGCATTGACCGCCGTGGGTCGGGGTTGCTGCAACTCAGGGAGTTGACTCAGCTTGGAAACAGGCCAAGCTGACGCCAGCACAATATTCGCTTTGAAGTAGCCAACTATTTCAGTGGCAACAGTCACTGCATCTACCGACTTCAAGTTGATCTCTACGCTGACAGGTTGCGTCACAGTTAACCAATTATAGGCGTGGATATCACGCACCTCGATCACCTTCAAATCCAACTTGAGACGGCTCAACTCACGCTCAACAGCCTCTCGCACCAGCATGATTTCCATCGTCATGGGAACAACAGGATGACGGTCAGCGATGATCGGCCAATCTGCGCGCTGAGGATAAAGCTCATGATCCCGAACACAAGGAATGGTGCTATCCAAATCAAGCAGACGAGTCACACGCGTATTAATGTCTAATGCGGATAGTAAGGAAGGGTTTGACACTGCTGCGACGGACAATCCAAGTCCACTTGATCGATGACGCTGCCAAAGCGCAAACACATCACGCCCCGCCTGCTCAATGTCAATTAAAGTCTCTTGCACCAAACGACCCATAGGGTCATTTGCAGCTATCGCAATCAGAGGAGATGCTTCAGCCATTGCATGCCCATGATAAAAGCCCATCGTCGGCAATGGCTCCCGCACACGCAATAATGGTATGCCCAGACTTAAGCGACGAGTCGACAGACTCAAGATATTTGTAGGCTGCTGTGATATTTCGGAGGAGCTATATGATGTAGCTTGTAGCAATTGCAGATCAAAATCTGCACCTTCAACCCATAATGCAGCACTCAGCATTTGCAATTGTTCTAAGCCACTGCGCGCATCGTGATTGGCATGTATCGCAAGATGAGGCTGTCCACTTAACGTGTCATCGATAAACCCAGGTAAAGAACCCGTACCAACCTGAACAAATACCCTAAAGCCATCTTCATACATGTTTTCAATCAGATGGCGAAAACGAACAGGCTGCAACAAATGATCCAATGCTAATTGACGTTTAGCCACCATATCTAAGGGAAACGGCTGAGTACTCGTCGCAGACCAAACAGGCCGCTGAGGTTCTTGTAATTCCGCTTGTCCGAAAAACTCACGATACCAATCCATATGATCGGCAAACAAGGGAGAATGAAAACCTGAAACGATCGGCAAAACCTGAACAAAAATATTTTGGCGACTCAAGCGATCGCTCAATATTGCAATCGACTCACGCTGACCACAAGCAATCACTTGATTGGGGCAATTATCATGAGAGAGAGCAATATTTTGCAGCCCTGCCATCGCGGAACTCAGTGTAGCGTCACTACAGGATGCCGCCAAAAACTGTACATCAGGAAAGCGCACGGCATCAAAATCAAGACCCGCATTGGTACGGTCAGACAAACCCTGATCCATCATGCCGGCAGCCAGCATAGCGCTCCACTCACCGACACTATGCCCAGCAAAAGCGTCTGGTTTTAAATCAAGTTGAAGCAGAATTTCAAACAAAAACCGATTAAATCCAAGCAAACCCAGTACGACTTTCAACAAATCCTGTGCAGGATCAAGGGTCTCACACCATGCAGGTAATGGTTTCTTAAAGAGTTCCGCAAGATCAATTGCTTGCGGTGAAAAACTACTATCCACACCAGGAAAAACAAACGCTATCTTCCCTCCTGCAGTGATCAATCCCTCTGGCGTAAACCAGATTTGCTGACGACCTCGCCAAGGTTTACCCGCCACAACGGCTTTACGTGCGATAGACAAGCGTTTGTTGTCTGGTGAAATAACGACTAATCTGCAATTGCCTACGGTGCATGGTTTCGGATTTTGACCCGTCATCACCGCATCCAGTTGCTCTAGCAATCCATCAATACTTTCTGCTGCAAGCATCAGCACAGCAGGAAGCGGCGCCGCCACGGATATCGCCTGCTCGGGCGCTCCGCGAAGAACAACATGGCCATTAATACCACCAAAACCAAACGCATTCAGCGCCGCGATACGCTGTTCCCGTGGCAATGCCCATGTCTCACGTTCTGCCAGAACACGAAATCGGGTCTCTGAAAGTCGCGGATGGGGTTGCTGACAATGCAACGTAGGCGGCAAAACTCCATGATAAACAGCCAAAGCTGTCTTAATCAGTGCAGCCATACCAGAAGCGGGCATCGTATGCCCAATCATCGATTTAACTGAACCAATCACAGGACGAGCGATATCTCCAACATGTCCGCCGAAGAATTGCGCCATCGTTTCTAGCTCAGCCTCATCGCCTGCGGGTGTGCCCGTACCATGCGCCTCAACTAAACCAATATCATCCCGCATAAACGGCAAATCTGCCCACGCCCGTTCAAGCGCCATCGTTTGACCAGCCGATGAGGGTGCAACCAAGCTGCTATTGCGACCATCACTCGATGATCCGGTTCCTTCAATCACGGCATATATACGATCACCAGCAGTCAGAGCATCATCCAGACGCTTCAGAACCACCATCCCCACGCCTTCACCAGCAAGAATACCGTCCGCTTCAGCAGAGAATGGACTAATGATACCCCGACGCGATAAAGCGCCTAATTGACAAAATGTCGCCCAAAAAGTCAAATCGTGAGTGAGATGAGCCCCACCCACCAACATCATATCGACATCACCGCGTGCGAGCATGCTACACGCCTGTTCAACAGCCAGCACCGAACTCGCACAAGCCGCATCCACCGTATACGCAGGGCCGTGCAAATCCAGACGATTAGCCAATCGCGACGCAATCAGATTCGGAATCAGACCAGAAGCCACATCAGGACCATAGTAAGGAAGTTCGCTTTGGAGTCGCTCTTTCGCTTGCGCAAGCGCCTCCTCACCTAAATCAGGAAAAAGATCGCGCAGAGTCTGGATAATCTGCGGCAACATTCTCACATGCTGTTCAAGGCGTAACACGCCAGCACTGACATAATTACCCCGACCGACGATGACTCCAGTACGCTCTCGAGGGAACTCTCGCTGATCATAACCCGCATCTTGGAGCGCCTGAAATCCAACCTTAAGTGTCAATAATTGATCAGGCTCAATCACCTCCGCAATACGCGGCATGATGCCAAACTGTACAGGATCAAAATCCGTAAAGTCGTCAACAAAACCACCGCGTTTGCAATAAAAACGATCAACAGCCATCGATGTTGGATCAAAATAACTCGGATCCCAACGCGTTGCAGGGACATCACTAATCGCATCAATACCATTGCAGATATTGTCCCAATAGCGCTGCATATCGGGTGCACCAGGAAAGAGACAAGCCATACCGACAATTGCAATACGAGCCATGAATTAGATCTCAGTCAAGCGACGGGGCGCTGCAAAGCTTTCAGGTTGACCCGACATCAGCACGATTTGTGTCTCATTCGCTTGACTGCCAAGTTCATTAAATAACGCTGCAACCCCTTCCTGCTGAGGAATCAGACCAATTCCTTTACGACTATACTCATTCTTGAGTGCGTCAGAGACCATACCTGTACCATCCCAAGGCCCCCAATTCACTGACAAGACTTTACCCGCAATACGGGCTTGCCAATGGTGTGCCAATTTATCGAGCAAATCATTCGCAGTTGCATAATCCACTTGACCACGATTGCCAAACGCACTCGCAACACTTGAGAAAAAGACCACAAAACGCACATCATCACGAATATGCTGACTCAGCACGATCGCGCCTTTGACTTTCGTATCAAAAACACGACTAAAACTGTCATCACTCTTATCACGTACAAGCTTATCTTCAACCACACCCGCACCATGAATTACGCCATCAATACGCCCACGACGCTGATAAATATCATGAATGAGCTGGCTAAAGACCTCATCATCACGCACATCGAGCGCCGTATAATTGACACTGCCGCCTAAGGATTCAACCGCAGCAATCGTGGCACGCAAATCACGCTCAGCAAAAATACGCCGTGCTAAACGCTCAATTTCAGCAGGTTTACGCTGACTATCTTCAGCTAACAAATATTGGCGCAACTGCCGTGGATCGGTAATCGCCTGAAGAGCAGCCGATTCAACCGCCAAAGACAATGCCGAACGTCCTACTAACTCAACATGGCACTGATAACGCCGCGCCAGCTCAATCGCCACCAACGCCGTAATACCACGAGCACCGCCTGTCAGTAAAACCACACTGTCACGATCCAAATGCAATTGAGCAATTGCCGTCAAATCCAGTTCGGCAGGAATGACATCCAGTTGATATCGATTGCCTTGTCGCCAAGCAACTTCGGGTAAATCATCGGCAGAACGCAGCTCCGTCTCCACATATCCTGCCAACAAATCAGGCGCTTCTTGCGCATCGACATCGACCCAATGCGCATGCAATTCAGGAAACTCACGCGAAATAGATTTGATCATGCCCGCCATGCCGCCGCCGCGTATATAATCCGCACCTGCAGTATTAAATTCACCGCCCAGTCCAGTCAGCACAAGCAAATGCTTGGTCTTATTCAACAACCCAGTCCGTGCCGCAGAGAAAAAACGTTTCACGTCATCGATCTGACTCAACGGATTAACACACCAAAGATGAATCAATCCATCGACTTCAGATAACTCAGAGAGTTGTTCAACACCGTGATTAAAGTCCACCAGACTCACCCGAGCCCCTTGTGCCTCAATCCGTTTCACAAGCAACGGAGCGATACCCAATCCGTCATCGCTCATTAAAAAATGTAAACCCGATAACTTTAATGGTGTTAATGCCGCCTCGATCTTCCGACTACGCAATACATAACGCTTAAAAGGAATGTCTGTCACCGCGGACGTAGCTATAGTAGTAGCATTGGCGATACTCGATGAATCAATGATCGGTGATTGCTCGGCTGCCAACGAATCCAGCATTGCCTTGAGCGTTTTACAAGCCGCAAGACGTTCAAGGATGACATCCCGATCCGCCGCACGACGCCCCAGATTTAACTGATTAACCAATTGACCCACGATCTCAGTACGCTTAATTGAATCAATAGACAGATCCGCTTCCAGATCAAGATCGAGATCCAAGGATTCAGGCGGATATCCTGTACATTCACTCACAATACCCAGCAAGATCTCGTCAACTCGCTGCTCAGGCAGTGAATCAACATCGGCGCTTGATGCTGCAACGGGTTTTACCTCAGCGTGTACAGCTTGCGGTAAATGCTGTTGCAGCCAATCTAACACTGCGCGCAATGTTTTTTGGCGTGCCAACGCATCTAAGCGCTCATCAGCCTGTTGACCCAATAATGTGCGCAAGGATAATTTTTGAGACAGTTCACCAATGATTTCCAGGCGCTTAATCGAGTCAATAGAAAGATCAGCTTCCAAATCCAAGTCGAGATCCAACATATCACTCGGATACCCAGTACGATCACTCACTAATTCAAGCAAGACACTGTGATGATCGATGCTGGCAGGTTTAATCTGTTCTTGAGGAACTTCAAGCACGATATTCTGTGTTGAAGGTAGGAGTGCTGATGTCGCCAATGATGCGACTCGCGGTAAGGCAGGGGCGCCAAAATATCCCAACAGCACATCGCGCTGGGCATGCACCATTTCTCGCATATTATTGAGATAGTTAGTAATCGTCTGATCATTTGCTGCCGCGATTGGTGAAATATTGGTAGTATGATGATTTGATTCTATTTTATTACCAGTCGCATGAATGACTGGAGTCAGCACCACCGCGGCTGCATGAGCTGGTAACTTGCCTTTGAGCGGCCAAGCACGTCCACCATTCACCATCCAAGTCGTCACAGGGAGTTGCTGTGGCTCAGTCAAATCAAGCATTTTGCAACGCCCAGCATACAGCGCACTGGCATCAAAATCAGGCAAGAGCAGAGACAATTTAGCCAAACTATCCAACAACCCCACCAGCCCTTTACCTTCTTGGTCTAATGCAATCGCAGTATGTGGCTTATCGACCAGAATCCGCCCAACCAGACCAGTCAACACTTTGCGAGGACCAATCTCAATAAATGTACGCGCTCCATCGTCAAACATACGTTCAATTTCATCGATGAATCGAACAGGACTCGCGATGTGATCCGCCAAACTCGTCCGTATTGACGTCGCTTCATTGACATGGGCTGAAGCCGTGATATTTGAATAAACAGGCCACTTTAACGGCGCAACGGAATGCTGATTCAACACCTTGGCATAGTGTCGACTCGCATCGGCCATTAATGGTGAATGAAATGCGCAGGCCGCTTCTATCTGCATACAAGCAATCCCTTTTTCCTTCAGGAATATGATCGCAGCCTGCAACTCCGCACTAGCACCCGAAATGACTGTTTGGGTCGAGCTATTCTGATTAGCCATGACCACATTCGGAAAATTCACCAGCAGCGGCTTTAGCGCCACAACATCTAGGCTAACCGCTGCCATTTTACCGGGATCTTCACCTACACAAGACATCATCGACTCGGCACGAGCACGCGATAACTCAACCAGTGTATTCAGATCAAATGCACCCGCTGTTGCGAGCGCGACTAACTCGCCATAGCTATGCCCCGCCGCCATATCAGGCTTCATATTAAAAGAAGCCAACCAATTAAATGCGGCAAACTCCACCAAACCTAACGCAGGTTGTGCTTGTCTCGTATCGGTCAACACAAACTGTTGCCGCGCACGACTCGCATCATCGTAAGCTGTGGCTGGATACATCACAGGAACATGCGACTCACCTGCCGCTAACACCGACTGCAACATTGGGAAATAGACAAAGAGATCTCGCAGCATGCCGGGATACTGACTTCCTTGACCTGAGAACAGATAAGCGACCTTTCCAACTGGCGCTTGACTCTCTCTAGAATAGATTCCCTCTACACGCCGACCATTTAATACAGCCTGAACTTTATGACTAAGCTGTTCCAGATTATTGGCGACAAAAGCCAATTGAACAGGACCGTGAGTCATTGTCCACGCGGTATACGCTAAATCTCGCAATATCAAAGACACTGACGAAGATGACATAAATGTTGCTAATTGATTCAGTACAGCAATGACGTCGCTGAATTGATCACCGCGCAGCACGAAGAGCTCCGCCGGAAATGCCATCGCTCCAAACGCACTCTGATGCTGTGGCCATGCCGACAGAACCGCATGAAAATTAGTTCCGCCAAAGCCAAATGCACTAACCGCCGCACGCGCAGTTCGACCATCGCCCATCAGCCAAGGTCTCGCCTGCGCATTCAAATTAAATGGACTCGTACTGGATTGATACCACGCATTCGGCGTAGTAATCAGCTGTGTACCAGGCTGTACGCGATGATGAAGAGCCTTGGCAATCTTGATCAACCCAGCAACACCCGCTGCACACTTGGTATGCCCGATCTGGCTCTTAACTGAACCAAGAGCAGCCTGATTAGGTAAAGCACCGCCTGCTGCAAACACTTCCGTTAAGGTCTGAAGCTCAGTACGATCCCCAACAACCGTTCCAGTACCATGTGCTTCAACCAAACCCACTTCGGCGGGTAATACGCCAGCCTGCCAATAGGCGCGTTCCAAAGCACGTTTTTGTCCTTCTTTACGCGGCGCAGTCAGACCCAATCCTTTGCCATCACTCGATCCTGCAATCCCGTCAATCACAGCATAAATACGATCGCCATCACGCTGAGCATCCGACAAACGTTTGAGCACTACGACACCAATCCCTTCACCGAGCGCAATACCATCCGCTTCATTATCAAAAGAACGACAGCGTCCTTTTGCCGACAACGCACCGACCGAGGAAAACATCAGATAATCATTGATGCCGTTATGAAAATCCGCACCACCCGCCAAAACCATTTCACTGGTATGGGACCGTAATTCCTTCACCGCCAGTTCAATTGCCGTCAGAGAACTAGCACATGCAGAAGTGACCGCATAATTCACACCGCCTAGACCTAAACGATTCGCGATGCGCCCAGAAATTACATTCACCAACATGCCTGGAAAAGAATCTTCCGTCAGACTCGGCAAAGCAGTCGCCAATTCAGGTGGCAAATCACCAGCATATTGCTGCCAGAGATTACGGAACGTGTATTGGTTACTTAAATCCATACCCGCTTCGGCACCAAAAATCACCGACGTTTTCTCACGATCAAACCAGCGCTTTTCATAACCCGCATCGCATAAGGCTTGTTGTGCAATCTCAAGTGAAAGCAGTTGAATAGGTTCAATCGCAGCCAGTGATGCTGGAGGAATTCCGTACTTCAGCGGATCAAAGGGCGTATCCGCAATAAAGCCACCCCATTTACTGACACTCTTATCTGCAGGCGCATCAGCACCGCGATAATATTGTTTAGCAGACCAGCGATCAGATGGCACTTCTTTCACCAGATCGTTACCCGCTAGAATGTTGTTCCAGTAGCTTTCTAGATCAGGCGAATCAGAATATAAGCAGGACATACCCACGATCGCGATCGGCTCCGCCCTTATCGAACGAGGCAGCGCAGGTCGGGTAACGGCAGCCAAATGTGCAACTGAACCATTCGAAACATCATCATGCAACTTGGCCAGCGTGGTCACCTGCTGACGCATTGCAATCACCTGACCAATCATGAACATGCCTTCATCGGCTTGCACTTGAGGCGATACCTGTATCAAGCTGCCATCAACCCGATCAACACCTTTGGTCGCTATTCGTAAACGACCCACCGTCAGCGCTTCCAGTTGTTTCCAAGCGTCCTTAGACTCGACCTTTTCTTCTTGTAAACGTCTTTTTTCCTGAGCAAATAAGTCCATGAATCCAGATGGAATACAACGAATAGCATGTCCTGGTGCAGTCTCTACAAGCGTGGTGGTAATCCCAGATAACGCTCTACGTTGAAAGTCTTCGAGTACCGCCCCTGTACTGACAATTTCTGTCGTTGCGATATATGCTGTGCCCATAAGCAAGCCAATCTTCGCGCCCAGAGCCGCCAGAGGTGCAGCAATCGCAGCAACCATGGCACTGGAACGGGCATCATGAATGCCGCCAGCAAATAAGATATGCAAATTTTCAGGATGATCGCTGGCAAGCAATTGGTTGATTGCCTGCTCCCAAAGCACGAAGCTATAACGCGGGCCAACATGCCCCCCACACTCGCGCCCCTCGAACACAAAATGAGTCGCCCCATCTTTGAGAAAGAGGTTCAATAGCCCCGGCGATGGCACATGCAAATAGGTCGGAATACCCATTTCAATAAATGGGCGTGCTTGTGATACCCGTCCACCTGCAAGCAGCAACACATTCGGCTTAAATTCACGAACTAATGCCAGTTGCGGTTCTAAAATCGACGCATCCGCAAAACCCAGTACACCCACACCCCATGGACGATCACCCAATTGATCGCGGGTTGCTTGCAAAAGATCGCGTGATGATGCTTCATTCATGAGTGACAATGCGGTAAAGGGCAAGCCGCCTGCTGCAGCCACTGCCGCAGAAAAATCTGCCGTATCACTGACACGTGTCATCGGCCCCTGAGCAACGGGATAACGCGTCCCATGTGCTTTTGCCCATGCACTGCCTTCAGCAAAAATATCCAGATTCTGAGCTTGTAGCAATTGCCCAGCTATCCGCGTTCTTAATGTATTAACAAAAACATCAATTGACGAACACTGTGCTAGCACACCATTTGCGAGTGCCGCATCTTGCCCAATCGGCAACAGCTCATCACCACGATTGAAATGCTCCAGAACCTCATTCGCCGTCAAATGTTCATACGCATCGTTCTGACGCTGATTCTTATTTAAAACTTGATAACCCGCTAAACAACGCACTTCACTGCCGTCCATTGTCTGGACGCGTTGTTTCACACTCGGATCTAATGAACTTTCAGGGAAAAGAGCCAGCACCGCATCGACGACAACTCCAGCCGCACCGCCAGCAAATGCAGCCGCAGCAGTATGCAGCCCCATGCCGCCTTGACACCAGACTGGCGTTTCAGAATTCTCAGCCAAAGCCAGCAGACGTTGCAATAAAACAAAACTACTTTCCGCACCACTCAAACCGCCACTTTCCTGACCTTTTGCAATCAGTCCAGCCACCCCACGCGCCAGTGCAATCTGTGCCGCTTCTAACGTACAGACTTGAGCCAATATCGGCACAGTTCGCCAAGATTCAGGCAGTGTGACATGCTCAGCCACAATCAAAAATTTTACAGCTGAAGGCAAAATTAAGTCCGCAATGCAGACTCCTTCAGGAATACGCAAACCCACATCTAACGACCGCTCTGCCGCAAGATCTTGTAGCAAAGCAGGCCAAAGTAAGGGGTTTCGCCCCATATCAACAGCCGTCGTTACACCGTGGCGGCACAATATGCGGGCCAAAGGTAAATCAATGACTTCAAACGGTGTAATTGCTAGTATTGGTGCACTAAAAGGAAAGAGCAGATGATTGTTTAATTCTTTGACCACGGGACGATCCATATGTCCAATATCCCACAAATTAACACTCATTAAAAAATGAGTAATATATTTATAAATAAAAATTAATTAGCTAAAAGCTGTTTCAGCAACAAACTTTAAGTCAACCAAATCCCTTTTCGATGATTTTTTATACACGTGTACTTTTACATATTTCTAACATACTGACAAGTACGGAGTACACCTATTCACAAAAAAAAATTAATTGCTATAAGTAAAGTTCTTCTATATCAAACAGTAAAGCCAGATGACGATTTGATTTATTTTTAACCCCGTATTCAAGCGCACTATCAACATGCTAGGCTAAAAAATAGATTAATTATTGGTCACAACTAACATGCGTTTGTATTTATGCTTACTATCACTGGCTTCTACGCTCAGTCTCCCAACCGCTGTATCTGCGATGGATCTTTTGGAAGCACTCCATCTGGCCAATCAAAATGACCCGAACTTTGCTGCAATTCGTGCATCACGGGGTTTAGCCGAACAAACCCCAAACATTGCGCGCTCATTCTTATTGCCTCACGTTGTAATAACGGGGGGAGTGAGTCACAACGATTTAAAACAAGATCAGATCACCTTAGCTCCAGGTCTTCCAGGGATAGGAGGAAACTCAACTTACGATACAAAAAATTGGGGCGTAAAAGTCACGCAACCCCTGTTTAACTGGTCTGCATATAATCAATTTAAAGCAGCAAAATCTCAACGCTCGCGAGATGACGCCAAAGCCGATGAGCAACAACAAAATATGATTCTGAATGTCGCCGAATCATATTTTAATGTCTTACGTGCAGAGGAAAACCTTGCACTGACGAATTCACGAGAAACTGCACTCAACAAAAAACTGAATGAGTCTCAAGCTCGCTTAACAGCAGGACTATCCCCTAAACTCGATGCGATTGAAAGTGAAGCCCAGCGCGACAACGCAACCAGTCAACGGCTGGCGGCAGAAGATCAACTCAATAGTGCACGGGAGCGTCTCAACGCCTCCGTCGGCGTTCAAGTCAATACTCTAGCGCCACTAGACAGTCATATGCCCATTGCTGCACCGATACCCAATGACATCAATGCATGGAGTAATCTTGCTTCTACAAACAACCCAAAATTGATTTCGTTAAGCTATGATAGTGAAGCCAATCACTCGGCCCAAATGGCTTTACGTGGGGAAGATTTACCGCAAGTAAATCTTTATGCGGCCTATAACAACACCCAAAATACGGGTGCCAGTAACTCTTACGAAGCCGCAATTGCATCTGGCCAAACAACTGTCGTAGGTGTTGAGGCGCGTTGGGATCTGTTTTCTGGAGGTCATACGTTTGCAAGCCAGCGACAAGCCGCATATAACACCGAACTTTCGAATCTAAACCTACAATCTGCACAACAGAATATAAAGAATCAGACCCGATCTTTGTTTATGACGGTGACGACAGATGCTTCACGCATTACCGCAAACCGTAAAAATGTGGCATCTGCTGAAACCGCATACAACATGATCAAGTCTGGATATAGCGTTGGAAATCAGAGTGTTATTGACTTATTTACGTCAGACTCAAAACTCTACTCCGCTCGTCTTGGTCTTGCAAATAGTCGCTACGATTATATTATTAATAGTTTGCGCCTCCATGCTGCGGCAGGCACACTCAATGAAGATGTCATCGCAAATATAAATCATTGGTTGAAAAATCAATAACTTGCTTTCTATGCGAAGTACGATGCCGTACTTCGCGCGTTATTACAACCACCGCAAAGACGAGGACTTTTTCAATCGTCTGATACTGACTTATCAGGATGGTTGCGGAGATTTTTATCGCAAAGTAATAGCGCGCGCACCCGAATTTGGTTTGTGCAACAAAACCGCTCTAACACCCAAACCAAAGACCAAAAAAATAATTAAAACTGACGTTTTACTATCCAATTTTATGAGAACAATTGTAGCAATATTGTAACAAAACAATTCTTTCTAATAACAACACCTTCACAACTTGATCAATAAAAAATACAGCATCAAAAGTACCCATTGTCCAAAAATCGTTCTTGATATTAAAAATAAGTCCTGTTAGCTTCGCGTCGTTTTAGAAGCAGCAAGAATTATTATACAGCTCTGAATCAAATGGAACTTGTACAGCATAACTTGCTGAATCAAAAAAACTAACCAATTAAAAGAAAAGGTATGAGAATGAAAATAGTAAAAACCAAATTGCAAGCCAATTTGTGGTGCGTCGCGACCGCATGTTTGCTTGCCAACGCCACAGCATACGCTGTCCCACAGACCACTACCCTCGGTACTCGAGGAACAATTAGCAAAGCGAATACAGCCGTCACCAGTAATGCAAATGCATCTTGGTCAACGTATTCACGAGCCGCAACTTATCCCGGCGCTGTCACTTTACCTTTGCAGTTTATTACCTTGTCTTCAGGCAAAAAACTGGCTGTTCTAGTCTCTGTTCCAGCAGATGCGAAAGGCAATCCTATCGCTGGATCATTCCCAGTAATCCTGACACAAACAGCCTATCGCATTGATTTAGGTCAATTGATCGGCGGTGTTTTACCATCCAACACGACACTACTGATCGGCGGTCAGGACCAGTATATGATCACGCGTGGATACATTACTGTGGCAGTGGATGTGCTCGGTTCTGGCATGTCAGATGGCGAAGCACAATTACTGGGCGCAGATGAACAAAAAGCTTACGGTGAAGCAGTCGATTGGATAACCAAACAATCTTGGTTCAATGGAAATTTAGGCCTCGCAGGAACATCTTATCTCGGGATTACCAGCCTTCTCACCGCCCAACAGCAAAATCCCGCAGTCAAAGCGGTCTTTGCTGAAGTTCCAATGGGTGACCCATACCGTGCAACGGTTGCACCTGGTGGCTTGCTGAATGCGAGCTTTATCAGTACATGGTTGACACTCACTCAAAATCTGAGTGTTGCCAATGGAGCCGCTGAGAAAAACTACCCACAATACGCCACACAAATCGCGGCAGCCAATCAAGAACATGTCAACGCGATTAATAGCTGGTATTTACCTACGGTTAACAGCTCTTTAGGGGGTAAAACTGGTTATGCAACGGATGACGGTAGCTTCTGGTCTGTACGATCTGCTCTAGAAAATGCAAAGAACATCAAGGTTCCAACGTTTATTGTTGGCGGAACAAATGATATTTTCCAACGTGACGAACCTTTGATTTATGAACAATTAAAAAACAACGTCAACACTAAGCTATTGATCGTTCCTGGCGCTCACGTAGAAGCCATACTCAGCGCCGCAGGTGATAGCAACAATGCCATCAACAAAGGAGCGCCTGGCTCTGAAACGTTATTGCTACAATGGTTCGATCAATACCTAAAAGGCATCGATACTGGTGCAGCCAAAGTGCCGAACGTCACTCAATACGTAGAAGGTTATGGTCTTTTAGGGGCGAGTCGCTATGCGAGCACAACCGATTGGCCTCATCCATTAGCGACGCCACAGCGCTTATATCTACGCGGCAATATGGGATTAAGCACTCAAATTCCGACATCAGTTGAAGCAACCCATACGGTAACTGAACCCAAAGCAGCTGACGTCGCTGTCTCCACAAGTAGCGATGGAACCAGTCTGAGCGCAAAAGTCACCATCAATGATGGCAGTGCATGCTCTAGTAGCAATGTCCAGTGGTCACTCGGTATTGCAGGTCTAGCCCCACTGCCGTGTTTCACGAACAACGCAACAGTTGAGAATGCACAAAAAGCACTCACCTACACCACTGCGCCTTATTTCTCAAATATGTATATCAATGGACCTATTCAAGCAGATATATGGATGTCAGCCACAAACGCACAGGCATCTCTGACAATTAGAGTAGATGACGTTGATCTTCTTGGAAATGCAACACCTCTGACCACGGGGATCATGTCTGCGGCCTACCGAGCAACAGATACGAGTCGCTCTCGATATATCAACGGCGTGATGATTCAACCGTGGCATTCATTTACGGCTGCTTCCGCTCAACCACTCGTTCCAAATCAGCCTGTACTCGTTCCAATCGAAATATTCCCCGCTGCGGCATTGATTCGGGCAGGTCATCGCCTGCGTATTGCAATTAGCTCTAGCAATCAAAGTGAAGGAATTTGGAGCACACCAATGCAAGCAATCGCCAATGGCAACGTCAGCACGATCTACAATGATCCTGCTCATCCATCGAGCATCGTATTGCCTGTCGTTCCAACCAGTGCTTTAAACTAGTTTAAAGATATTCAGCCAACTCGGAGTCATACCGAGTTGGCTGAACTCTAGAGAATACTCATGAAAAACACAGTCATTACGATTGTTGTCGCATTACTATTTACCACTATTTTCTTGTTAGTGTGGTTCGGCTCCGCATCCCAAAAACCCACTCAAACGCGCAGAATCCAACCGAATCAGGAACAAGTGACATCCGTACAAAATCAGCCGCCTCAAACCACTTCAGACGAACCTCTTGGGCACCATTTAGACGTGAATGAGCACGGCAACTTAACAGTATCTCCGAATACACGCCAAGTGTTTGATTATTTCATCGGGACACAAAACAGTCCTACGGATACCAATATTGCCCGCACCCACAGTTATCTCCATACCCATTTAAATGAACAAGCCGCGCTTCAAGCTGACCTTATTTTAAAAGATTATGCTGCATATCGAAAAGCAGCGGATGAATCGCAAAAACTTAACGCCGAAATCTACTCATCGAGGGATCATAATCTCAACGCGATTGTACAAATGCAGCAACTGACGATTCTAAAAGCCACCTACATGAGCCCTGATACCATTCACAATCTATATGGCGATGAAGACGCCATCGCAAGCTACACACTCGCAAAACAACAACTCATGCAAATGAATGGCTTAACCCAAGAGCAAAAAGATGACCAACTCGCATTGTTACTCCAAAAACTGCCACTTTCGGCGCAAAAGACGATAGAGAATTCAGCCACAGCAACACAATAATCACGAACAGACAATGGCAGTCTATTGCGACTTCAAATCAGGTTCGTCCCTATCCTGCAACAAACTAAAACCTCCCAAAAAAATGACGTTCCATCTAATCGAATCGAATCGCCGTTACTCTAAAATGCCGTTATCTTGTCAGTCTGGGTTTGTTTCAAAACAAGAGACCGATTGAAATTTATCTTGCGGGTGAAATATGGACTATTTGGCAGCCAAACTCGTTTTCACCATCAAACAGTGCATTCTCACCTGCTCACTTTTTGAGTGATTGGCATTGGGAATCCTTGACATGCTTAGATAAATCGCTAGAATGCTGTCCTACGCGGGAATAGCTCAGTTGGTAGAGCACAACCTTGCCAAGGTTGGGGTCGAGAGTTCGAGTCTCTTTTCCCGCTCCAAATTTGAAACACTCGCAAAAAAGCCAGACTCATGTTCTGGCTTTTTTGTTTTAGTCTTTTGTTGGTTTTAAGAAGTGCGTATACTCTAATGTTTCGCGGTTCTGTTTCTTTAAACAAACTATGAACCAAATCATGCGAACCAGTTTAATTTAAAAATGCAGGAGTGATGGCATGTCATCGCAGGGTAATACACCACGAATTCAAGGTTCTATCGTCGCAATCGTCACACCGATGCATGATGACGGTAAGGTAGACTTTGACGCGTTGACACGTCTGGTTGAATGGCATATTGCCGAAGGGACTGATGCGATTGTTGCAGTTGGTACGACTGGCGAATCAGCAACACTTGATGTGGTTGAACATGCTAGCGCCATCGAACATGTGATCAAAGTCGCGGCGCGTCGTATTCCGATCATCGCAGGCACAGGCGCGAACTCAACCCGCGAAGCCATCGAACTGACCCAAACTGCCAAAAAACTTGGTGCAGATGCGGCGCTTTTGGTCACGCCGTATTACAACAAACCCACACAAGAAGGACTGTATCGCCACCATCGCGCGATCGCAGAAGCAGTTGATTTACCACAAATGCTCTATAATGTTCCAGGCCGTACAGGCGTGGATATGCATAACGATACAGTGGTTCGCTTGGCGCAAGTCGACGGGATTGTGTCGATCAAAGATGCGACTGGTGATCTAGCCCGTGGACACGAACTGATTACGCGTCTGAATGCCCTGCCAAATGGTGGCATTGATGTGTTATCAGGTGATGACGCAACAGCTTGGCAATTGATTGGTTTAGGCGCAAAAGGCAACATTTCTGTGACTGCAAACGTTGCACCTCGTGCAATGCATGAGATTTGCCGTGCTGCCTTAGAAGGCAACGCTGCGCTTGCTGAACAGTTAAATCAGAAAATTGCTGTCCTTCATCAAGTGTTGTTCTGCGAATCCAATCCGATTCCTGTCAAATGGGCATTGCACGATATGGGCAAAGTCGGACTCGGTTTGCGTTTACCACTGACTGTACTGGCAAATGAATATCAAGCGCAGGTTCACGCCGCGTTGGTTGAATCTGGGGTATTGCCTCGCTGATTTTATTATGATCAGTTGATTCTGATGTCAGTGCGATTTTAGTTGCTGCATGATCGAATCAGCGTAAAGGCAATAATTGTCCTGACTACCGATCCATGAGCGATGAGAGACATGATTATGCTGCAACGTGGTTTACGCTTTAGCGATGTATTGAGCAACACTTCAAGTCGCACAGTGACGACATTTGCTATTGCCACGCTCAGCGTGGGTTTAGTAGGTTGTAGCAGTTGGGGCATTAACAACGGTTCAATGGACTATAAAAACGCGCAAAGCATTGCGCCAGTTCAAGTGCCTGAAGAGTTTAAAACACGACAAATTGCACCGCTTTATCCAGTGCCAGTCGTGCCAAGTAATAGTGCCTCAGAAGCCTTAGTCATCAGCAATTCAAAAGGTAATGTCTTTGTCGTACCAAAGCCAAAGCCGCTGGA
>Ga0209023_10001691_pt1 | contig 28964 bp, 20 predicted proteins | sample LakOneMetagenome_FD_187468 | JGI IMG/M metagenome (GOLD analysis project Ga0209023, IMG submission 187468) | Freshwater and sediment microbial communities from Lake Erie, Canada (SPAdes) (version 2) | ecosystem: Environmental > Aquatic > Freshwater > Lentic | place: Lake Erie, Canada...
ACCGGGTGTGGACCAGCGACACCAACGATCCGCTCGAACGCCAGCAGATCCAGCGCTACACGAGCGTGCTCGTGCCACCCGAGTACCTCGGCGGGCACCTTGGCGCCGCCACCGCGCACACCACCGGACGTACCTCCGAGCTCAGCTTCCGCCTGGCCACGGCCCTGTTCGGCAGCGCAGGCATCGAGTGGGATCTCACCCGAGCGAGCGACGAAGAACTCGGCCAGATTGCGGGCTGGATCGGCTCGTACAAGCAACTCCGCGGGTTATTGCACACCGGAACGGTGGTGCGGGCGGACCCGAGCGACCCGGCGTTGGAACTGCACGGCGTGGTCGCCCCTGACCGTGGTTCGGCTCTGTTCGCCTACGTGGCACTGGCAGCGCCGAGTAATGCCCTGCCGGAACGGATGCGCTTTCCCGGGCTCGCGCCCGAGCGACGCTACCGGGTTGCGCCCGTCACCGTCGGCCAATCGCCACGGGTGATTCAGGACGCGCCGCCGGCCTGGCTGGTCGGTACCGTCAGCGCTGCCGGCGAGGCTGTTTTCACGGGGGTGGTACTGAGCGGAGCGGTGCTGGCGAGAGTCGGGCTGCCCGCGCCACTGCTGACTCCGGAGCAGGCCGCGCTCTACACGGTCGACGCGGTGGAGTGACGCCGGCGCCGCGTCATTCGAAGCATTACCTGTCCGAGAACCATCACAGCGATGGCGGGGATGATCAGTGGCAGCGATTCGCCGCCCGTCCCGAGCGCACCGAGGAAGGCCCGCTCGCCGAAATCCACCATGGCGGCAGGGTCGTCGGCGAGTGCCCGGGAGCCCAGAGCGGCGCTCACCCCGGTGAACAGCGCTGGCCCGACCCAGAGAGTGAGCAGGCTCATGATCGCCGCCACGACTCGGCTGATTGTACCGAGCCCTGACCAGACGACGGCGAGCCCTACTATGACGGGCGGTACCCACCGCGTTACGACCCGAACCAGAGCGATGGATTCGTTCGTCGCGAGGTCGAAGGCATACAGGAAAATCGTTGGGAGCCAAACGCTGACGGCCACGGCCGCGACGCTCACGGCCACCACCACACCAGCGGCAGGAGCTCGTGCGATGATCAACAGAACTGCGATGCCGACCAGGTTCGCCATCATCGTCCCGGCGGTTATGCCGGCCAGGTAGATGAACGCGGTCCGGCTCTGGGTCAGCCCGTTGGAGACGGTGACGACGGTCTGCGCCGTTGCGGCAAGCTGCACGATGAGAACGCCCGCAACGATCGCGGCGAGGGCGAATCGGGGCTGGTGCGCGAGAGTCTTCCGCGCAAAGACGCCGGCGAACGCGGACCCCGTCACCATCATCGCGACGATCAGCGGCAGAGCGTATTGGCTGAACGGGAGCAGGACGATCGGCATGTTCTCCGGCGACACGGTGATCGCCCACAGATTCTGCAGCGGAAGGCGCAGGCCGGCGAGCAGCCAGGGCAGGAGTCCCAGGATCGCCGCCACGATTCCGACGACAAGATACGACACCGGGCCGATTGCCTTCATTCGCTTCAGTATGTGCATCGGAGCCCCTCCACTCGAAATCGCAAGGCTAGCAGTGCCGCGCGGGTCAGTGTTCCTGGGCACAACTTTCGGTTCAGTGCCGGTATCAGTCACCCGGCGGGAGAGCGAGTTCGACGAGGAGGCGGCGGTGGTCGCTGCCGGCACTCTTCTGGTCGGTGATGGACATGACGGTGATCTGGTGGCTCACGAGCACATGGTCCAGTCGCATGACGGGCGGTATCAGGGAGTCCCAACGGGGCCATGTCGCGCCGAAGCCGCTGCCGGACTCGACGAACGCGTCGCGCAGGCCGGTGTTGACGAGTCGACGGAGCGGCGCGTGGTCGAGGGTGGCATTGAAATCCCCGGCGAGGATAAGCGGCGTCTTCTCCTTGCCTGCCAGCAGAGCGAGTTCCATGAACTGTCTGCCCCAGATCCTGGCATTCTCCGTGTCGATGGGTGCGACCGGGTGCACGTCGACCAGCCGTACCGGGCCGGCTGGGGTGCGGATAGTGGCCTCGATCATCGGCGAACCGGCGACGTCGATCGGCCCACCACTTTGGAAAGCGTAACGGGAGAAGATCGCAGAACCGTGGAAACCCGGGTGCGGGTCGATCAGTCGATAGGCATAGTCACCCCACAGCGGTGAAGCGGCCAGTGTGGCGGCGTGTTCCACAGTGACTTCCTGGAGCACGATGATGTCGGCGTCGGTCGCCACCAGTTCGTCAGCCAGCTCGTCGATCTGCGTATTGTCAACCAGCACGTTCGCGCTGACGATCCGCAGCGTGGTTGTTCCGGCCGGCGCCGCACGGCTTCCGTGCCAGCCGATCGCCGACGTGAGAAGCGAGGCTTGCGCCACCACAAGGCCCAGCGCAACCACGGTGAGCACGAGCGGCCACCGAAGGGCACCCGCGCGGCGTCGACGCCGACGAACGAGCACAACGGACGCCGCACACAGTAGGCCGTAGGCAGGCAGCAGAAGCCAGACAGCAACCCCTTGCATGCCGATGCTCAGTGCCGAGGTCTCCGAGCCCCATGCCCTGACGAGCGCAATCAGGAAAAGTCCGCCCGCTGACAACCAGCCCAGGCTGAAGGCGCTCGTGGTCAGAAGTGGTCGCTTACCGCCGGTCACCGGTCGCTTTCTGCCGGGATGATGCCGGCCAGGCACTCAGCCAGCGCGCGGGAGCCGATCGGCTTGATCAGATAGCCATCAACGGATTCGGCCCGGTCGTCGCCCACCGATGCGTGTTCCACGATGCCGGTGACAAGGATGAAGAGCGGGCGGTTGGGCGCCGGTGGCAGGGAACGGAGCAGGTCAAGACCGGTGCCTCCGGGCATCGAGAAGTCGCAGAAGATTGCCGTGAACGCCTCGGTGCGGGCCAGTGCCTTGGCTGGGGCGACGTCGTCGGCTTCCGTGACGTTCCAGCCGGCGGCGCGCAGCATGTGCGACAAGACCAACCGGGCGACGATTTCATCGTCCACAACCAGTGCGGTGCGCGTGTGCATGTGAGCCCTCACCTATCCGAGACCGGGAGCATGCGGAAGACCTGGTCGAACTGCGTGAGCCGGAAGACGCGCATCGCGTCGTGGGCATCCGGGCGGATCAGCACCACGTCACCACGATTGGCGCGGTTGCGCCGCCGGAGCCCGACCAGCACGGCGAGGCCGGCGCTGTCCACAAACGTGACGGCAGACAGGTCGACGACCGTGGTGGCGCATCCGGTGACGTCTGTTTCCTCTAACCGACGGCGCAATTCCGGCGCCACGACCGCATCGAGCCGACCGGCAAGAGCGACGATGGCGAGGCCGGAGGCCGGGACCGTCACGCTCGTGGTCAGGTCCTGCCAGCCGGGGGCGGACGGCTCAGCCATGCGGGTTGATCCTTTCTGCTTCGCCGCGATCTGCCGGACCGATGCGATTGATCCGCAGGGTCCATTGATTTCCGGCCTCGAGCCTGCTGTAGCTGAGCTGGTCGACGAGCTTCTGGATGATCATGAGACCGTAGCCGCGTTCCTGGGGCACCACGGCCACGGGAGGACTCGTCCCGTCGGGGTCAAACGCTTCACCCGGATCGGTCACGGTGATCTCAACGAGGGACTCGGTGATTTCGGCAGTGACTCGAATCATGGCGTCAGGCGGGAGCGAGGCATGATCAACAACGTTCATCGCCACTTCGTGCACCGCGAGTTCCAACCGGGAGGCGAGATCGCCCGATTCCTCCGGGGGGACACCGTCCAACACCTCGTGGAGCCAGGGCCCGATCTGGCGCACGGACAGGCTGTCGTTCGCCAGAGTCAGCGCGGGGGTGGTGGAGGGGGTCATCGGTCGACCTCCACGGCCCGGAGGATGACCAGAGTGCGGTCATCGGATACCGGGGCGCCGTCGCCGTGTGTCGTCACGGCATTCAGAATATACCGGCCCAGCTCGGCGGCAGACTCTCCGACACTTTCGGCGCACATCTCGCTGAGCCGGTTATAGCCGAGCATCATGCCGCGGGGATCCTCCTGCTCGGCGAGGCCGTCGGAACCGAGAATCAAGGTGTCGCCGAGCGCCAGATCGAGGCGCACGGTCACACCCGTGGGATGCGGCAGCACCCCGAGCGGCGGCAGTGACGCCGGGATGGTCATGATTGGGCTGTCGCGCACCAGCATGACGGGCGAGTGCCCGGCGTTGCACAGGTGCAGAACGCCGGTCTTGGGCCGGTAGGAGCCCAACACGACGGTGATGAAAAGGCCGACGTTGTCGAGGTAGTCGTAGAGTTCGGCGTTCATGGCTGACATCGCTCCTGCGGCGTCGTCGGCTGAATGCGTGAGGAAGGCGACTCGAGCGGCGCTGACGGCCCGGGTCATCACCATGGCAGCCGGCAGGCCTTTGCCGGCGACGTCGCCCACGGTGAACCAGAAGACCCCATCGACGACGGCAAAAGCGAAGAAATCCCCGCCGGCCAGGCTGGCCGGGACTGTTTCCGAGAACACCTCGACGCCGGTCAGCACCGGTACGGGCTGTGAGAAGACCGCCTGAGCCAAGCTTGAGGCCACCTCGTGCTCGCGTTCGAAGGTGGCGCGCTTGATCTCGAGGAGGTGCAGCCGTGCGAGGGTGAATCGGGTGTTGGCGGCGGCGACCACGGCCTTGATCAGGCGCAGGTCGCCCGTGGAGTACACCGGTCCGTCAGCACGCAGGAAGACAAGTACGCTCACGCCGTGGCTCTGTTCCTGCAGCGGAGCGACAACGGCCTGACCACCTCTGACCAGGCGCGGTTCGGGATCGTCCACCTCCTGTGCGGCCTCACCCATGAGCTCCGCAAACGCCTCCGACTCCGCGCCGGAGACATCTGTGCTCTGAAGCGTGCTGTTGTCCAGCAGCGCCACGACGTCGGAAGACGTGAGCTCCCGCGCCTCTCGCAGCAGATTCTGGAAGGTATCGAACGCGCCGAGGGTATGCGGTTCGACGCGGGTGAGCGCTCGGAGGGCGAGAAGATGGTCCTGACTCTTGACCAGTGCATCGGTGACCTCGTCCTGGGCCGCATAGATGCCGTGGATGGCTCGGCGGATCTCGTTGACAGCGTCGACGGCCGCGCGGGGAGCGTCACCCGGGACTGTCCAGTCGCCTCCCGGGGACTTGTTGATTCGGCCGGCACCGGCAATCGTGAGCAGACGCTCAAGCGCGACGTCAGCCACGTCACTCACCATCAAATCGGGAGGCACGGCTGAATTGAGATTCACGGCGTACGTCACGGCGTCGTCTGTGTCCCGGTTTCGAAGGTGAAGATCTGCTTCAATTCCGTGAGCTCGAGGATGATGCGTACCGGATCGGAGACGTTGACGAGAACGAGTTCTCCACCGCCCGCCCGAGTGGTCTTCTGGAGCCGTACGAGCTCGGCGAGGGCGCTGGAGTCAACGAAGAGCACGTTGGAGAGATCCAGATGCACGCTGGCGTGTTCCAGACCGATCTGGGCGTCAAGAACCTCGCGGAACTCCGCGGTTTCGTGGGCGTCGAAACGACCGGCGAGGCTCACCGACGTGTGGCCGACTCCGGATTCTGTACGAATTCTCATTGTGCGGTCTTATTCGATTGCGGCAACAGAATGGGCGGGCGCCACCCGGGCCACGCGGGAATGGCCGGTGACGGAGTAGTGCCCGCGGAGGTCTCGCATCTTGATTTTGGCAAGGTCGGCAACGAACTGCAGGCTCACCTTGGCGGCATCGACTGTGGAACCGGGGGCATCGATCCACTCGACCGGCACCTCGGCGGTTCGCAGCCCGAGACGACCGGCCAGGTAGATCACTTCGAGGTCGAATGAAAATCCGTCGACGACCTGAAGGGTGAATAATGACCGTGCAGCCGGGGCCGTGAACAATTTGAACCCGCACTGGGTATCCGCGACCTCGATGCCGAAGCCGACCCTGACGATCACGTGGAGCCCGCGGCTCAGAATCTTGCGCAGGATGCTCTTACTGCTCACGGTGGCGCCGTCGGCGGCGCGTGAGCCGACCACGACGTCGTACCCGGCGTGAATCTGGTCCATAAGTCGATCGAACTGTTCGATCGGTGTGGATTGGTCCGCGTCCGCAAACAGCATGAATTGCCCACGGGCCGCGAGCATGCCGCGGCGCACGGCATCGCCCTTGCCCGTGTTGTGGTCCGCGACCAGCACAGTCATGTTGGGAAAGTGGAGGTCATTCAGGAGCGCGACCGTCGTGTCCGTCGACCCGTCATCGGCGATGATGAGCTCCCATGGCTCACCACGCGAACACATGTGAGTGGCGATCGCGCCGATGGTCGGCAGAATGCGCCATTCCTCGTTGTAGGCGGGAATAATCACCGAAATCAACGGCGGAACCGTCGACTTTTCGGTGATCCATCGCCGATAGACCTGATAGGTGCCAGTGTCCGCGCTCATCGCGACAGCCCTTCTGCTAAAGAGAATTGTGGAGAGGATGCCCGTGACCGTTGACGAGTGACCACGACCGGGAGCCGGGATTGCCGGTTGCACGTGGGCTGGGACACCGTGATCACGCCGACGCGCAGACCGTCTGGCGTCGACGGTGGGGGAGTGTTCATGCCTGATGACCCGGCCTAGATACTTATTTTTTCAAGAGCAGATTAGGGTGCCCCCATAAGAGGGGGCGGTATATAACATCTATTCGTGGTATATGCGCATATAGCCTATCATTGGAACCAGCAGAGTGCATGTAATCTGCGCCGATGAATGATGAAGTTCCGCCCCCTAGCGCCGAGTCAAAACGCGCCCCGCGCGTCTGACTTATCGATATCCGACCGCGCTCGTCAGGCAGGGAAGGGCAGGCGACGAGTGACTGACGGTTCGGAGTCGACCCGACATAGTGCCGATCCAGGGGCGGAGTCGCCCGACGCTCCCGGCTGGGCGTCGCGGCAGTGGTTCACTGCCCCCGTGTGGGTTCGTGTCGCTTTCGATCTGGTCATCCTCGCCGTCCTCATTTATGCAGGGCTGACGCTCGCGTTCACTGGCGCGGACAAGCCCGCCTGGGTGGATCATATTTTTTATCTCGGTCTCGAATTTGCTGTCGCCGGCCTGGTCGCTACCCGTGCCCTGCTGGTGCTGGTCGATCGGTGCGCCTGGGCTCTGCTCAGCGCGGGTATGGCCTGTCTGGCCATCGGGGACTCGATTCAATCTGCCGTGACGGAGCCGGGAGAAACCCAGCCGTTTTCCGCGCCGGCAAGCTTGTTCTACGCGGCATTCTTCGTGCTCACCGTGTTCTTCCTGCTCACCCTCCTGCGGGGGGACCTGAAGCGGACCTCTGCTGTCGTGTGGCTGGACGGCTTGATTGCGGGACTCGGTTTGGTCGCTATGGTCGCGGCCATACTTTTCCGGCCGTTGTCCGACATGGATTCTGGCCACATGCTCGCCCTCGCGTACCCCGTCGCCCCGCTGATTTTTGTGGCTCTTCTCGTTGGCGGACTGACTATTCACGGACGACGTCCCGGTCGGCGCTGGGTATTGCTCATGATCGCGTTCCTCGCGGAGGCGGTGGTGAATGCCGTTCTGGCGGCGAGCATCGGCGAAGGGGCATACATGCGCGGGGGCCTCATCGACGCGGTCTGGCCCGCCGCGGGTGTCGTGCTCGGCATCGCTGCCTGGACCAGATCGGGGTCCGGGCGGGCCGACCAGCCAACCGCACTGCTGCCGCTAGCGACACCGGTACTGTTCACCATCGGCGCGCTGTGCGTGATCGTCACCAGTCAATTTGTTCCGCTCGCCGGCTTCGCGATTGTCGCCGCATTCTGTACCCTGATCGCCGGCACCTTTCGATTGCTCCTCGCCGTGCGTGATGCGGACCGCTTACGGGCCCAGCAGGTTGACTTGAACGTGAGCCTTGCGGTTGCCAGGGATGCGGCGCTCGCCGGGACGCAGGCAAAATCCGCGTTTCTGGCCGCGATGAGTCATGAGATTCGGACACCGATGAATGCGGTGATCGGAATGATCGGTTTGTTGCTCGACACTCGGTTGGATCCGGTCCAGCGCGACTATGTGGAGACGGTTCGTCTGAGCGGGGATTTGTTGGTCGGGGTGATCAACGACATTCTCGTCTTTTCAAAGATCGAGTCGGGTGGCCTCGAATTGGAGAACCGCCCATTCGACCTGATCGCTGCCGTCGAGGACTCAGTGAATCTTTTTGCCATCGCTGCGGAGCGGAGGGGCCTGGCGCTGTCGTTGGACATCGACGCCCGGTGCCCGTCCTGGGTGCGGGGCGATGTCACGCGGCTTCGCCAGGTTCTGGTCAACCTGGTCGGAAATGCCGTGAAGTTCACGGCCACCGGCAGAATTACGGTGCGGATCGAATTGGCGATGCAGGCTCCGTCGACCGGTGACGGCGCGGCCGGGAACGTCGAACCTGTCACCCTGCGCTTCGAGGTCTCCGACACGGGGATCGGGATTCCGGCCGATCGTCTCCCGCGGCTGTTCCAGTCGTTCAGCCAGGTCGATGCATCCACGACTCGCGTCTACGGCGGGACGGGGCTGGGCCTCGCGATCAGCCAGGCCATCGTCGAGATCATGGGTGGGAGCATAGACGTCGCGAGCACGGTGGGGGTCGGCTCAACGTTCTCGTTCACCATCGCCCTGGAGCCGTGCATCGCAGCCGATGAGAAATCGCGGGCCAGCGACGACTGGCTGGGCAGACTTGTTCCGGACCCGCGGGTGCGCGGCGTGGCCACGCTCGAGAGTCGCACCGCACTGATTGTCGACGACAACGAGGTCGATCGTCGGTTCACGGCGGCTCAACTTGAGCGACTGGGAATGATCTGCACGGTGACAACCACGGTGGAAGAGTTCCTCAACCACGCCCGCCGGGGCCCGGTGCCCGACGTTGCAATCCTCGGTATGCAGATGACCGGCCTGGATGCGACCGCCGTGGCAGCGCTGCGCGCCACGTCGGGCTGGCGGGATACCCCATTCATCCTGCAAACGAGTTTGAGCTCGACGCTCACCGCAGCCGATCGAGAGTTGTTCACGGCCGTCCTGACGAAGCCGGTGCGGAGTGCCCAGCTGCAGGCGGTCCTCCGGGAATTGTTCTCCGTGGCGGCGGCCCCAGACGCACCGGTCTCGACGAGGGTCGAATCCCCGGCACAAACGCTCACGGTGCTGCTGGCCGAGGACAACCTGTTCAACCAGAAGGTTGCCCGACTGATGCTGGCCAAGGCCGCGCACCGCGTTGACACCGTCTCCAATGGCGCGGAAGCTGTGCAGGCCGTTCGTCAGGGCCATTTCGACGTGGTCATCATGGACGTGAACATGCCCGTTCTCGACGGGCTCGCCGCCACTCGCCTGATCCGGGCCTTGGGCACCAGGGTCCACCAGCCGGTTGTGGTTGCACTCACCGCTAACGCCACTGCCGAGTCGCGACGGAGCTGTCTCGCGGCCGGCATGGACCTCTTTCTCAGCAAACCGGTCAGCCCCGCTGAGCTGGCGAGCGCACTGCGTACGGTGGCAGAAGCCCTCGGCACCGTTCCATCGGACCGCGAAGCCTCACCGGGGCACACCACGAACGACGACCCGGTCTACGTCGGGGACGGCTCGGCGGATGCGGGTATCCCGATGCTCGACGAGGATGTGTTCGGGTACCTCAATGAAATGGGTGCCGAGACCAAGACCATGCTTCTGCAGCACGTGCTCGACGAGTGCGGAAGCCACGTGGCCATGCTCCGCGGCGAGCTGGGGCGAGGGAACGCTGCTCAGGCAGCTTTCCTGGCGCACCGGTTGCGCGGTTCCACCGCGACCATCGGTGCAGCGAGGCTGTCCGCGCTGTGTGGCGAAATCGAGGCGCGCGCAAACGCCGGCGAGAACGTGACGGAAGACCACCTCGCTCAACTCGAAACCGTCATCACCGAGACGATGCTCATCCTCGTGGCTCATCTGCACCCTCCGGCCTCATCTTCACCCTCCCCACCGAACACCGGACGTGTTACCGGCGTGTAAAGAAGAGACACATCCGTGGTGCTACAGAAGCGTGCCTGACTAGTGTGTCTATATGAGCTATTCGACTGATCCTGGTTCGACTCGGCCCAGCGGGACCGTGCCCAGCACCACCTACTTGCAGAAACTCGAGGCCGAAACGGCTCGAAAGGTGCAGACGTATCAGCCGGTACGGTCGCCGTTCACCGGGGCTCCCGAGCAGCTCGTGCTCCTCGTGGAGGAGCACGTGAACGCGCTCGTCGGCGACCTGAACGACATCGTGCACTCTCTGCATGCCGACCCCGAGACGGCGTTCGACGAACACCGTAGCGCGGCCTTGCTGGTGGAGGTGCTCGGTCGCCACGGCATCGCGGCGCAGCTCGGCGTGCACGGGGTGGACACGGCGATTCGCGCCGAGATCGGCTCGGGCGGCGGCCCTGCCATCGCGATCCTCAGCGAGTACGACGCGCTGCCCGACGTCGGGCATGGCTGCGGCCACAACGTCATCGCCGCGACCGGCGTGGGCGCCTTCCTCGCCCTCGCCAACACGCTCCGACAGCACCCCGACGCCTTCCCCGGCCGCGTCGTTTTTCTGGGCACACCGGCGGAGGAAGGCTTCTCGGGCAAGGAAGTGATGGCTAGGCACGGCGCCTTCGACGGCCTCGACGCGGCCATCATGGTGCACCCCTACGGCTACGACCTCGCCGATCAGGTGTGGCTTGGCCGCCGCGTTCTCACGGTCACGTTCACCGGCGTCGCAGCGCACGCATCCGCCCAACCGTTCATGGGCCGCAACGCCCTCGACGCCGCCAGCCTGGTGTACCAGGGCGTGGGACTGCTCCGGCAGCAGCTGCCGCCGGTGGACCGGGTGCACGCCGTGATCACCGAGGGCGGCACGCGGCCGAGCATCATTCCCGAGCGCGCGGTGCTCAAGCTTTACGCTCGCTCCAAATTCGCTGAAACGCTCAAGGAACTCAGTGATCGGCTCACGGGCATTGCTGAGGGGGCAGCACTGATGACCGGAACGAGCGTCGAGATCGACTGGGACGAATACCCGCCGTCATTGCCGGTGCGCACGAACGACGCCCTCACCGGGCGCTGGGTGGCCGCGCAGAACCGCCGCGGCCGCACTCCGCTGCCGCTCGGAGTGGTGTCGGAAACCATCGCGGCCTCCACCGATTTCGGCAACGTCAGCCACCGGATCCCCGGTATCCATCCCCTGATCAAGATCGCCGCCCCCGAGGTGGCGCTGCACACCCGTGAATTCGCCGCGGCCGCCGCAACCGATGCCGCCGAGTCGGGTGCGCTCGACGGAGCTTCGGGGCTCGCGCTCACAGCGCTCGATTTTCTCACCGACGCCGACCTGCGCCGCAGCGTGGCCGAGCAATTCGCGGCCCAGGGCGGCGCCATCGACGTGCCGCACTACTTCGACTGACCGAAGTATTCGACTGACCGAACGATTCGCCTGACCGAACAATTCGCCTGACCGAGGGGTCGCGCACCGACCCGATCGCCGCGCGCCTGAATGACAGCAAAGTAGGTTTCATGTCTTCCGTACCCACCCTCACGCGCCGCACCATCGTGATCGACCGCGTGCTCGGCGGAATCGAACGCGTGGGTAACAAGCTGCCCGATCCGTTCATGTTGTTCCTGCTGCTGTTCGGCCTCACGGCAGTGGTGTCCACCGCCATGGCCTGGGCCGGGGTGACCGTGCAGCTGCCCGGCAGCGACGAGATCACCCCGATCAAGGGCTTCTTCACCGCCGAAGGCCTGACCTGGTTCACGCAGAATATCGGGGCCAACTACCTCGGTTTCCCGCCGCTGGCCACGGTTCTGCCCATCCTGTTGGCCGTGGGCGTGGCCGAGAAATCGGGCCTGCTGGCCGCGCTGATCAGAAAGGCCTTCGGATCGGCGCCGCGCTGGTCGCTGCCCTACGCGGTCGCCTTCGTGGGCGTGCTCGGGTCCGTCATGTCGGATGCGGCCTTCGTGGTGATTCCGCCGCTCGCGGCGCTGGTGTTCAAAGCCGCCGGACGACACCCGGTGGCCGGTCTGCTCGGCGGCTTCGCCGCCGTGGGAGCCGGGTATTCCACGTCGATGCTCGTGACCAGCCTCGACGCGCTCTTCGCCGGCATCACCACCGCGGTCACCGTGAACCTGCCGTTCGCGGGTTCCGCCGTGACTCCCGTGTCCAACTACTTCTTCAACGTGGTGTCCTCGGTCGTGCTCATCGCGATCGCCGGATTCATCATCGACAAGATCCTCGAACCGCGCCTGGGTCGCCAGAACGTCGCCCGCGAGGAAATCGTCGACGACGACGCGGAGTCCCTCGCGCCGCCCACTCTGCACGCCAAGCTCACCGCCGTCGAGAACCGCGGCCTGGCGTGGTCGTTCGTGGCCGGCCTCGTGGTGTCGGCGGTCATCCTGATCGGCGCCGTGGTGCCGGAATCCCCGTGGCGCAACGAGGACGGCGGATTCTTGCCGCGCTCCCCGCTGTTGAGCTCGATCGTGTTCATCGTCTTCGCGCTGTTTGTGATTCCTGGGCTCGTCTACGGCAAGATCACCGGAACGATCGCTCGGGGCAGCGATGTGCCCCGAGTGATGGGCCAGGCGATCAAGGACATGAGCGGCTTCCTCGTGCTGGCGTTCATCCTCGGCCAGTTCATCGCGCTGTTCAACTTTTCCGGAATCGGCAGCTGGATAGCCGTCGCGGGCGCCGGCGGCCTCGAAGCCATCGGGCTCACCGGCTTTCCGGCCATCCTCGCCTTTGTGCTGTTGGCCTCGCTGCTGAACCTCTTCATCATCTCCGGGTCGGCGATGTGGACGCTGATGGCGGCCGTGTTCGTGCCCCTGTTCGTGCTGCTCGGCTATGAGCCGGCCTTCATCCAGGGCGCTTTCCGGGTGGGCGATTCGGCCACCCAGGTGCTCACGCCCTTGAACCCGTACATGATCGTGCTGCTGACCATGCTGCGTAAATACGAACCATCGGCCGGCCTCGGCACGGTGATCGCCCGCATGCTGCCCTTCGCCGTCACCTTCTGGATCAGCTGGGTGGCCGTGCTGAGCGTGTTCTACTTCTTCGACCTGCCGATGGGGCCGGGAAACGGCATCATGATCCCGCAGTAACGCGGGAGCCCGGGCGCAGGAATACTGCACGCCGTCGCCTCCTTTGAACCAGTGCAACCCCGAAAGGACCTCTCCATGCGCTCCACCCCACCCAAGATCTATGCCCTGCACGAGAACCCCGAATGGTTCCCGCCGTTCGCCAGGGCCTTCGAGGCGGAGGGCATGGAGGTGGAAGAGTGGCTGCTCACCGATGGGGTGCTCGACCTGGATGCGGTACCGCCGGAGGGCGTGTTCTGGTCGCGCATCAGCGCATCCGCTCACACCCGTGAGCACGGAATGTCGAAGGACTACGCGCGTGCCGTGCTGGCTTGGCTCGAGGCGCACGGTCGCCGCACGGTGAACGGCCGTCGCGTGCTCGAACTCGAAATGAGCAAGGTCGAGCAGCTGATGGCGCTGAAGGCCGCCGGAATCGATACCCCGCGCACGGTCGCCGCCGTGGGCAGGGATCAGATCCTGGCCGCCGCGCGTGATTTTCCCACCCCGTTCATGACCAAGCACAACCAGGGCGGCAAGGGCCTCGGGGTGCGCAAGTTCACCAGCCACGCGGAGCTTGCGGCCTACGTCGACTCCGACGAGTTCGAGGAACCGCAGGACGGCATCACTCTCATCCAGGAGTACATCCAGGCCAAAGAACCCTTCATCACCCGGGTCGAGATCGTGGGTGGCGAGTTCATGTACGCGGTGAAGGCCGACACCGCTCGTGGCGGCTTCCAGCTCTGCCCGGCGGATGCCTGCGCCATCGACCCGATCACGCGGGAGCTGATTATGCCTCCCGGCGCGACCATCGCCCCGGTGGCCGGCCAGCAGCTGTTCAGTGTGCGCGAGGACTTCGATCACGCCATCGTCGACCAGTACCTCGAGTTCGCCCGACGCAACGGCCTCGAAGTGTGCGGCATCGAATTCATCGAGGCCGAAGACGGCCGGGTGCTCACCTACGACGTGAACACCAACACGAACTACAACGCCGTCGTCGAGGCCGAAGCCCCGCAGTCGGCGCCGCTCGCGCTGGCTCGCTACCTCAAGGGCCTTGCGGCCTGAGTAACGCCGCCTGAGTACCGCCGCCTGAGTGCCGCCGCCTTTTCGGTAACTCGATCAGGAAGCGTCGAGCGAGCGCAGCAGCTTGTCGACGGAGATCATGGCGCCGCCGAGCACGGCGGGGATTCCGCCACCGGGGTGAACGGATGCGCCCACCCGCCAGAGCCACGGCCGGTTCCGGCTGGTATACCCGGGGCGATGGAACGGACCGCTCTTCCAGAGCGGGCGCCGCGCGCCGTATAGCGCTCCGCCGGTGGCGCCCCAGGTCGAGAAATATCCGGGATCGAGGATCTCATAGTCGCTCATCAGCTCGGTGATCGGCTTCGAAAGCCCCACGGCCTCGCTCACCCGTGCCACCTCGCGGCGCACGAAGCCGTCTGCCAACGTGTAGTCGCGTCCGTCCGCCGGTGCGGTGAGCAGAACGGCCACGGTCGCCTGGTCGTTCGGGTAGATCTCGTGCGGACGGTAGTAATTCACAAAGGCCATCGTCTGGTCGGGAGTCGCCCCCGCCTCCAGACTGCGGTGCAGGGCCGCCGGGTCGTCCGGCAGGACCACGGAGTGCGTGGCCGTCTCGGCCGGCAGCAAGTCCGTGAGCACCCCGTAGATTGCCACGCCGGAACACGACAGCGCCGCGGGCGTGCGCGGCTTTTCACCCGCGATCAGCGCCTCCAGAACCCCGGCGTCCAGCCCGCTCACCACTACATCGGCCCGGTACTCGGCCGCGGCCGTGCGAACGACGCCGGGCGCGACCGACAGAACCGGCTCTCCGATGTGAATGCGGGCGCCGGCGTGCCGGGCGAGGCGTTCGAGGGCCAGCGGCACCTCATAGACGCCGCCTTCCGGCACGTAGACGCCGTCACGGGCCATGATCGCGGGCATGCTCGCGTAGAGCGCGAGTGTCTGCTGCGGCGAGACTCCGGCATTCAGGGTGTGGATCGCGATGACCTCTCGCAGTCCCTCGGGCATCCAGCTCAGGCCGTCCAGAAAACGCCGCGTCGTCAGGCGGGCACCGTAAATGCTGAACACATCCTTCACCGCGGGCAACGACTTCGGGTCGGCCGGGTCCGCCGTGAGCAGGGTGGCCAGGTTCGGCCCGAGACCGCCGTGCTCGCGTTCGAACCGCACCCAGGCGGCTCGCCAGGGGTGGCCCTCCGGCACCGGCAGGGTGGCCGTCTCCCCGTGGAAAAAGTAGCGACCGACCTCAGGCAGGCGCTTCAGGGTGAGCCCGGTGATCCCCTCGGCAGTCGCGGCCTGCCCGGCACCGGTCACCGCCGCGAGGGTATCGAAGCGGCGCAGCAGCTCCTGCCAAATCTGCGGGAACGTCACGAGGGAGGGACCGGTGTCGATCCGCTGTCCCGCGACGTGGATACGTCGGCTCTTGCCGCCCACCCGGTCCTGACCTTCCAGGAGGGTGACGTCGTGGCCGGCGCTGGCCAGCAGAGCCGCGGCGGCGAGGCCGCCGAGACCCGCACCCAGCACGACGATTCGTTTGGCTTTCGGGCGAGATCGGATCATGGCAAGGCTCCTAGAACGAGGGACACGACGAGTTGGGCGCCGGCGACGGATCCGGCCACATAGGGGAACGCGATGGAAAACCGGTACAGCCGACGCCCGGTCGCCGGCTGCGGCGTGCGGTAGAGCGAGATCACCAGCCAGCCGGCAATGGCGAGGTTCACCGCAGCGACGGGCAGGCTGACCAGGGCGAAGCAGATCGTGGAAACCAACCACCAGACACCACTCCACACGGCCGCGCCGCGGGCTCCGAGATGCACCGCCGTGGTGATGATTCCGGCGTCGCGATCCTCGTCGATGTCCTGCACCGCGTCAAAGGTGTGTTTGGCCACACTCCAGGTCATCAGGCCGATCGCGGCAGCCCAGACCGGTTCTTCGCCGAAGGCAAGGGGTACGAAGACCAGGGGGAAGGCATACGCCGCGTTGCTGAGCGAGTCGAGGTATCGCCGGGCTTTGAAGCGCAGCGGTGGCGCCGAGTAGAAGATGAAGATCAGGATGTAAGCGGCGATCCAGGCCAGCGCGGGCAGCGGCAGCACAAACAGGAAGTATGCGACGAACGGAATATTAGTGACGGCGACACCGATGAGGATGGACCGTGACTCGGACCCCTTAATGCGCGCGCCCTCCAGACCACCCTTGCGGGTGTTCTTCGCATCGGTCTCCTGATCGAAGATGTCATTCACGCCGTAGATCAGCAGGTTGAACGGCAGCGTCGCCCAGAGCAGCAGCGGCACGATGTCCCAGCGCCAGAGATCTCCGACCAGCCACATGCCGACCACGGTCGTACCGATGGTGTTCACCCAGAGCACCGGTCGGGAGATCAGAATGAGGCGCGAGAGCATATTTTTCACTATAACGGGCGCTCGCTGTATCTTCGTGGCGTCCGGCCTGCAACGATGAAGGAGTCGACGTGGACGCGTCGCCTCTAAGGAGCCCGATGTTCGCCCTGGCTGACCTGACAATTCCCGTGATTGCCGCGCCGATGGCCGGGGGTGCGTCCACACCGCACCTGGTCGTCGCCGTCGGAAAGGAGGGCGGGCTCGGTTTTCTGGCGGCGGGCTACAAGACGCCGGATGTGGTGGCGAGACAGATATCCGCCGTTCGCAGCGAAAGCACGCATCCGTTCGGCGTCAATGTGTTTCTGCCGCAGGCTCCGTGCACGGACCTGGTCGGTGTGGAGCGGTACCGCCGGGCGCTGGAGCCCGCTGCGAAGGCTCGTGGCGTGCAGCTGGCACCCACCCGCGTCGACGACGACTGGTTCGCCGAAAAGATCGACCTGCTGGTCGACCTCCGGGTGCCGGTGGTGTCATTCACGTTCGGCCTGCCCTCGGTCGATGTCGTCGCCCGCTTGCATGAGGTGGGGACCTGTGTGGTCGCCACCGTCACCTCGGTTGACGAGGCGGTGCAGGCGGCGAGCCGCGGCGTCGACGCCCTGTGTGTGCAGGGCCCCGACGCCGGCGGACATCGAGGCACGTTCAACACGGGCGACCGGCCGGAAACCGTTGCACTCCCCAGCCTCCTGGCGACCGTTCTCCGCAGCGTCGACCTGCCCGTGGTGGCGGCCGGGGGCATCTACTCCGGCGAGCAGATTGCGGCCCTGCTGGCGGCGGGGGCGACTGCGGTGCAGCTCGGAACAGCGTTTCTCCGCACCGATGAGTCCGGCGCACCGCATGCCCACAAGGACGCGCTCGCCGACCCGCGGTTCACCCGCACCGTGATCACCCGCGCCTTCTCTGGGCGCGCCGCCCGCGGACTGCTCAACGCGTTCATCACCGAGCACGGTGCGGGCGCGCCCTGGGCTTACCCGCAGGTACACCACCTCACGGCGGTGCTCCGGGCGGATGCCGGCCGTCGCGGCGACGCGGACGGCCTCGCCCTCTGGGCCGGTACCGGTTACCGCTGGGCGACGGCGGAACCGGCGGCGGATGTGCTCACCCGGCTCTGGCAGAACGCCTGCGCCTGAGCCTCGGCGGCGACGCGGTCAGCCGTGCAGGTGATCGATCTGCCAGCCGGTGGCCGTGGCGAGGACCTGAAGCACGTTCTGGGCCGTGGCTCGGGCGTCGGCGGCGCTGCGGCGGCTGTAGACGTCGATTGTGAGCGGCAGCGACTCCCCGAACTTGGGAATCTCCACCTCCACCCGCGCGCCGCGCGGCAGCGAGATGTAGGAGTGAGCGCTCGCCGCGCCGGTCACCCCGAGCTTGAGCGCGGCGGCGATGATCGCGAGGGCCTCCGGCTTGGTCTGGTGGGTTTGGGCGACGATGGTGGCTGCGTGCTCCATGGGGTTCCTTCTCAGTGGGTGTGTCCCCAGTCAAGCAGTGTGCCGCCGGTGAGGAAACCCCTTATTCCCCGTTCGACGTGACCGGCCGTGACCCGGCACCGGCCGCCGTCCGGGCGCGCAGGCGGCGTCAGCTCCGCTGCGACACGACACCGTCGACCTCTAAACTGATTTCTTGCGCGGCCGTTCCCCGGCACGCGAAGCAGGGGAGTGCTCGTGAGTGACATCGAGATCAGCCGCACCGAGATCGAGCAGATGGTGCTCGATGCCGGGTCGCGCGTCACCCCTCCCCGAACCCTCGTCGACATCCTCGCCGCGACCGCCGAGGCGCACCCAGAGGCGCTCGCCCTCGAGGACACGGCCGGCGGCATCAGCTATCGCGGCCTGCTGCGCCTGGTCAGCGAGCAGGCCACCCAACTCAGCCGTGACGGCGTGCGCCGCGGTGACACCGTGGGCATCCGCATCCCCTCCGGAACCCGCGACCTGTACATCTCGATCCTGGCGACCCTGCTCGTGGGGGCTGCCTACGTTCCGGTCGACGCCGACGACCCGGAGGAACGCGCCCACCTCGTCTTTTCCGAGGCCGGAGTGGTGGGCATCATCGGGGCCGGGGGAAGGTTCGTGCTGCGCGACGCGGTCGACGGCGCCACTCTCGCGTCACGGTCCCTGCCGGCCGACGAAGACCCGGGACTCGTTTTTCCAACCGGCGTCATCCCGATCCCCGACGACGACGCCTGGGTGATCTTCACCTCCGGGTCGACGGGAGTACCCAAGGGCGTCGCCGTGACCCACCGTTCGGCGGCGGCCTTCGTCGACGCCGAGGCGGGTCTGTTTCTCCGTGACGAACCCATCGGCACCGGTGACCGTGTGCTCGCCGGATTGTCAGTGGCCTTCGACGCCAGTTGCGAAGAGATGTGGCTCGCCTGGCGCAACGGCGCCTGCCTCGTACCCGCCCCGCGTTCCCTGGTGCGGTCCGGCGCCGATCTGGGACCCTGGCTGATCGCCCACGGCATCACCGTGGTGTCCACGGTGCCCACCCTGGCCGCGCTCTGGCCCGAAGACGCGCTCGAACGGGTGCGCCTGGTGATCTTCGGCGGCGAAGCCTGCCCGCCCGATCTGGTGGCGCGCATCACCGCCCGCGAGCGCGAGGTGTGGAACACCTACGGCCCCACCGAAGCCACGGTCGTGGCGTGCGCCGCCCTGCTCGGGGGCGAATCGCTGGTGCGCATCGGGCTCCCGCTCGACGGCTGGACCCTCGCCGTGGTCAACACGGCCGGCGACCGGGTGGCCGAAGGTGAGGTGGGTGAACTGATCATCGGTGGTGTGGGGCTGGCCCGCTACCTGGATGCCGAGAAAGATGCCGAGAAATATGCCCCGCACGCTCAGCTCGGCTGGGACCGGGCCTACCGCAGCGGCGACCTCGTGCGCTTCGAAGCGGCCGGTCTGGTGTTCATCGGCCGCGCCGACGACCAGGTGAAGCTCGGCGGTCGCCGGATCGAACTCGGCGAGGTTGATGCGGCCCTGCAGGGACTTCACGGTGTGGCGGGCGGCGCCGCCGTCGTGCAGACCACTCCGGCCGGCAACCACGTACTCGTGGGCTATATCGCCCTCACCACGGCGGATGCCGCCGGCTTCGACCGCAGCCTGGCCATGGACCGCCTGCGGGAAGAACTGCCCGCAGCCCTCGTGCCCCTGCTCGCGATCGTGGACGAACTGCCCACCCGCACATCCGGCAAAGTGGACCGCGCCGCCCTGCCGTGGCCGCTGGCAGCTACCGGTGACGAGGCCACCGCAGGCGAGCTCAGCCCGACGGCCGCCTGGCTGGCCGAAAAATGGGCGGCCATTCTCGGCGTTCCGGTCTCCGGTCCCGACGACGACTTCTTCGCCCACGGCGGCGGCTCACTCTCGGCGGCCCAGTTTGTCTCCGCGGTCCGCGAACGCTTCGCCGAAACCACCGTCGCCGACATCTACGACTATCCCCGCATCGGCTCGCTCGCCGACGAACTCGACTCCCGCACACCCGACGAACCCGTCATCACCCGCAGGGTGCTGCCCACACCGAGACGCAGCCAGATCGCGCAGACCCTGCTCGGCATCCCGCTGCATGCCCTCGTCGGCACCCGCTGGCTGGTCTACCTGGCCATCGCGAACAACCTGCTCACGGCCTGGGGTACATCCACTTTCGCCCCCACCGTGTCCTGGTGGTGGGTCGCGGTCGGGTTCATTCTCTTCGTGACCCCGCCCGGCAAGATGGCCATCTCCGTCGTCGCGGCCCGCCTGCTGCTCATCGGCCTCCGGCCGGGCAACTATCCCCGCGGCGGTTCGGTGCACCTGCGCCTGTGGCTCGCGGAGCAGGTGGCGCTGCTCGTGGACGCCGCGAGCCTCGCCGGCGCACCGTGGATCAGTTACTACGCCCGGGCGCTCGGCGCCCAGATCGGCCGCGACGTGGACCTGCACACGCTTCCACCGGTCACCGGCATGCTCTCGATCGGGTCGCAGGCCGCCATCGAACCGGAGAGCGACCTGTCCGGTTACTGGGTGGACGGCGATGTACTGCGTATCGGGCATGTGCACATCGGCGCCGATTCGAAGATCGGCTCGCGCAGCACCCTGCTCGGCGGCGCACACATCGGCAACGGCGCGCAGCTTGAGCCCGGCGCGGCCGTGTCGGATGCCGTACCGGCGGGTGAACGCTGGGCCGGTTCACCGGCCGCTCGCGTGGGTTCGGCCAAGGAAACCTGGCCGGCCGAACGCCCGCCGACTGCGCGCCGCTGGCTGACGCTGTTCGCGGCCGGTTCGATCGGAATGACCGGGATCCCCGCCGTGTCGATCGGCCTGGGGGCGCTCCTGCTCAGCCTTGCGATCGGCAGCGCCGACACCCTCGGCACGGCCCTGCTCCGCGCCGCACTCATGATGCCGGTGGCCGTGGTGGTCGGCGGGGCAGCGTATGCACTCCTGGTGATCGCGGCGGTCCGGCTGCTGGGTCGTGGCCTCCGCGAGGGGTATTACCCGGTACGCAGCCGGATCGGCTGGCAGGTGTGGATGACGGAGCGCCTGCTCGACGGCAGTCGGGATGTGCTCTTCCCGCTGTATGCCAGCCTCTTCACGCCGGTGTGGCTGCGACTGCTCGGCGCCAAGGTAGGACCGGGTGTCGAAGCGTCCACGGTGCTGCTCATCCCGGCCCTCACCACGATCGCGCCCGACGCGTTCCTCGCCGACGACACCATGGTGGCCTGCTACGAGCTCGGCGGCGGGTGGATGCATATCGGCCCCGCCAAGGTGGGACGGCGAGCGTTCCTGGGCAACAGCGGCATGGCCGGTCCCGGCCGGACCGTGCCGCGCAACGGGCTCGTGGCCGTGCTCTCGTCCACTCCGCGCAAGGCCAAGCGCGGCTCGAGCTGGCTCGGCAACCCGGCGGAGCGGTTGCGTCGGACGGTGACGGATGCCGACCAGACGCGTACCTTCGATCCGCCGCGGCGGCTCAAGGTGGCCCGTGCGCTCTGGGAGATTCTGCGCATCGTCCCCGCCATCGTGACGGCGTGGATCGCGCTGGGTGTGCTGGGCGGCCTGGAATGGCTGTGGATCACCCTTGGGCTCGGCTGGGCCATCGCGCTCTCCGGCGTGGTGCTCCTCGGCGCTGGCGCGGTGGCCGCGGTCGTCACGAGCGCGGCCAAGTGGATCCTGGTGGGACGCATCACCGCCTCCGAGCATCCGCTCTGGTCGTCGTTCATCTGGCGCAACGAGGTCTCCGACAGCTTCGTGGAGATCGTGGCGCGACCCTGGTTCGCGGCCAAGGCAGCGGGGACACCGGTGCTTGCCGTGTGGCTGCGCACCCTGGGTGCCTCGGTGGGACGCGGGGTGTGGTGCGAGTCGTATTGGCTGCCCGAAGCCGACCTGGTGAAACTCGGTGACGGCGCCACCGTGAATCGCGGCTGCGTCGTGCAGACGCACCTTTTCCACGACCGCATCATGCAGCTCGACACCGTGGCCATGGCCTCGGGGTCGACGCTCGGACCGCACAGCGTGATCCTGCCGGCCGCCTCCATCGACGAGGGGTCGACCGTGGGGCCGGCATCGTTGGTGATGCGCGGCGAGCGGGTGCCGACCGGTTCGCTCTGGGCCGGCAACCCTATTTCGCCGTGGCACTCGCCGCCATGGAAGAGTTGACAGGAATATGCCCCACAATCAACAGCCCCTTTCGCCGCCCAGCTACGGTTCCGCGTCGGCCGGCGACGCGTACCTGCCCACGAGCGGCAACGGCGGTTACCGGGCCGAGCATTACGACCTCGCCCTCGACTATCGGGTGGCCACCAATCGGCTGAACGCCACCGCGATCATCACCGCGCGTTCGCTCACGCCGCTGGACCGCTTCAGCCTCGATTGCGCCGGACTCAGTGTGGACAAGGTCACCGTGAACGGGATTCCGGCGCGCAAGATCTCGCACACGGCGCGCAAGCTCACCGTCACCGTGGCGTCCACCCTGGCGGCCGGCGACCGGTTCGAGATCATGGTGCGGTACCGAGGCGCGCCGCATCCGCTGCGCAGCGCCTGGGGCGAGGTGGGCTGGGAGGAGCTCGACGACGGCGTACTCGTGTCGGGTCAGCCCTGCGGCGCCCAGACCTGGTTTCCCTGCAATGACCACCCGAGCAACAAAGCCAGCTACCACATCAGCGTCAGCTGCGAATCGGGCTACACGGTGGTCTCCAACGGCACACTCGTGTCGCAGTCGGCGCGTTCCGGCCGCACAACCTGGACCTACGACGTGCATGAACCCATGGCGACCTACCTCGCCAGCGTGTCGATCGGGCGGTACCGCCGGCGCGACCTCGCGGCCTCTCCGGTGGCCCAGAGCCTGTTCTTTCCAGCGGATATGTCGCGTGAGGTGGCCGTGGACTTCGGCCGGCTCGGAGACATGCTCACCTTCTTCGGCGAGAAGTTCGGTCCCTACCCGTTCTCGGCATACTCCGTGGTCGTCACCGACGACGAGCTCGAGATTCCGCTCGAGGCGCACGGTCTGGCGGTGTTCGGCCGCAACCATGCCGACGGGCTGCACGGCAGCGACCGCCTGATCGCCCACGAGCTCGCGCACCAGTGGTACGGCAACAGCCTCACGGTGTCGAGCTGGCAGGACATCTGGCTGCAGGAAGGCTTCGCCTGCTACGCCGAATGGCTCTGGGAAGAACAGCGCGGCGGCCGCACCGCCCACCAGAGCGCGCAGGCCTTCCGCGACGAACTCAACACGCTGCCCAAAGACCTCGTGGTGGGGGACCCCGGCGCGCACGGAATGTTCGACGACCGGGTCTACAAGCGCGGGGCGCTCGCGCTGCATGCCATCCGCCGGTCATTGGGTGACGACGCTTTCTTTGCGGCGCTCGCCGCGTACACGCAGGCGTTTCGGCACGGTCACGTCACCACGGCGGGCTTCGTGGCTTTCTTCGCCCAGCACAGCGGCAGCCGTGCGATCGGCACGTTCGTCGACCGTTGGATCATGCAGGCCGCGCTGCCCAGCCTGTAACCGCCCGCCGGGGCGACCTCAGTGGAGGGTGAGCCGCGGTGGCCGGCCGGTCTGCACGGCAATCGTGCCCACGAGCCCCGGGCCCGGTTCGAAGCCGAGCAGCTGGATCTCGGAACGGCTGGAGACGCACGATGTGGCCCCGTCGAGGGTGATCTCCACCTTTCGCGGATCGGTGCGCAGCCCCTCGCCGGTGAGTTTCAGCACGGCCTCCTTGCCGGTCCACATCGAGGCGCGTGCCCGATCGGCGGCGATCCCGCGAAGCGGGAGCAGCGCCATCCGTTCGGCCGCGCTGAAGGCCACGTCGTCGAAGCCGGCCCGTTGTACCGCGGCGAACTCCTCGATGTCGATGCCGACCGGGCCTGCCGAAGAGACCGCGACCGCTACCAGGCCGCCGGCCCGGCTGAGGCTCACGTGCACCGCATCGACCAGGTGCGGGGGCGAGACCACGAGGGGGCGTCCGTGGGACAGTGATCCGCAGTGGGGGCAGTGCTGTTCGATGCGCACACGGGGTGTGTGGGTGATCCGCTCGACGGCTTCGGTGAGCAACGCGGCATCGACTGCCTTGTCGGCCCCGCGCCCCCGCACGAACACCGCGACCTCCGTGTTGTGCCGGCCCGTGTCCATACCCTGAGCCTAGGTGTCGGATGACAGACTGGGCCTGAATAGGGAGATACATGGCGCTGATCGACAATGCGATTTACGTGGACGGAGTGCGGGTGCAGACACCCGCTACCCTCGACGAGACCTTCGAGGTGATGAAGGCGAACGCGGGTTTCGGCTGGATCGGACTCTACCGGCCCGCACCGGAGGAGATTCGCGCCGTGGCGTCGGAGTTCAGCCTGCACCACCTGGCGGTGGAAGACACCCTCGCCGGTCATCAGCGGGCCAAGATTGAGCGCTACGGCGACACGCTCTTCGTCGTGTTGCGACCGGCGCGCTACATCGACGTCGATGAGCGGGTGGAATTCGGCGAGCTGCACATCTTCATCGGTCCGGACTTCGTGGTCACCATTCGGCATGCCGAGTCGCCCGATCTCACCAGTGTGCGTCAGCGGATGGAGGCGACACCGCACCTGCTCGGGCTCGGCCCGGAGGCGGTGCTCTACGCCATCCTCGACCAGGTGGTCGACGAGTACGCCCCGGTCGTTGCCGGCCTCGAGAATGACATCGACGAGATCGAAGACCAGCTGTTCAACGGCGATCCCGAGGTCTCGCGTCGCATCTACGCACTCTCCCGTGAGGTGATCGAATTCCAGCGCGCAACCCAGCCGCTCGTGCCCATGTTCGAGTCGCTGCAGCGCGGTTTCGACAAGTACAACGTCGACCTTGAGCTGCACCGCCACCTGCGCGATGTGCTCGATCATTCGCTCCGGGTCGTGGAGCGAGCGGATGCCTTCCGTCAGCTGCTGCAGAGTGCCCTCACGGTGCATTCCACGCTCGTGGGCCAGCGCCAGAACGACGAGATGCGCAGGCTCACCGAAACGAGTCTCGCGCAGAGCGAAGAGGTGAAAAAGATCTCCAGCTGGGCGGCCATCCTGTTCGCACCGGCCCTCGTGGGCACGGTGTACGGCATGAACTTCACCAATATGCCCGAACTGCATTGGACCTACGGCTATCCGTTCGCTCTCGGTCTCATGCTCTTTCTGGGAGTCGGCCTCTACTGGGTGTTCAAGAGACGCAACTGGCTCTAACCCACCCGATTCGGGCGCGCGGGCACGCCACGGTGACTGAAAATGCACGAAACCCCGCCCGCTTCAGGGACAATAACGGATTCGGCACTTAGGGTGGGCGTGTGTGGCACCTCGATAGAAAACAAGACGACGACGATGTGCTGTCGAAGTACGCGGACGTCTCCTCACCCGACCCGCAAAACGCAACGAGTCCGCACGCGGTGAGTCTGGGAGATCCGTCGCTGGTCGCCGGCAACATCGCCGAACCGGCATGGCAACGCTGGCGCGCCGAAATCGGTCAGCTCGGTGGCACGTCACCCCTGCTGCATTTCCGCGACAGCCCGCGTACTCGCATCGAGCTCAGTGCCACGCACCCCGGCGGGCTGCCGCAGTTCATCTCGGGCAAGACCACCCTGCTTTCCAATCTCATTCGTGACGAGCTCGCGCTGCGCAATGCCCGCCTTGCCGCCAACGAGATCACCCAGAAGGGCATCGAATTACGGTCGATGCGCGGCATCGAATCGGTGAACCTCGGCATCGGCCTCGCTGAGTGGCGCTACAACGACGTCGATTTTCTCGCTCCGGTGTTGCTGCGACCACTCGCCATCCGTCGCTACGGTCGGGACTACGAACTCAAACTCAAGGGGCAGCCGTTCCTGAACCCCGAACTGGCCCGGGCGCTGCACGACCAGTTCCAGATCACCCTCGACGCCGACGCGTTCGTGGCGCTCGCCATTACGAACGGCGCCTTCAAGCCGCAGCCCGTGATCGACCGCCTCCGCGGACTCACCTCCCACCTGCCGTGGTTCCAGGTGGTCCCGCGCCTCGTCGTGTCCTCGTTCGCCGATGTGGGACGTGCTCTGGCCGCTGATGCGAGCAACCTCGAGCATCCGCTTCTGGACGCGATGGCCGGCAACCAGACTGCCCGCCGCAGTATCGAGAACGCTTATAACCCCGTTGTTCCGATCGGCCAGGACGCGCGTCCCCCGGCGACCGACGTACTGTTGCTCGACGCGGATCCCGAGCAGGAGAACGTGGTGGCGCAGATCGCCGCCGGCAACTCGCTCGTGGTGAAGACCCTCCCCGGCACCGGCGGCACGCAGACGATCGTGAACGCCATCGGCTCCCTCATCGCGCAGCACAAGCGCGTACTCGTGGTGAGCGCGCGCCGCTCCAGCCTCGACGGCATCGCCCATCGCCTCGTGCAGGTGGGACTGCCCGGCGTGGCGGTCACGCCGCGCACCCTGGGCCGCGACCTGATCCAGTCGATCACCCGCAATGAGAAGGCCACCCAGCCGCGGGTCGGCGACGTGGACGATGCCCTCATCCGGCTGCGCAAGGTGCTGCTGGATTACCGTTCGGCGCTCACCCGCCGCGACTCGGCGCTCGGCGTCTCGGTGCTCGATGCCCTCGGCGAACTCGCCCGGCTCGCGCAGCTCTCGCCGCCGCCGTCCACGACGGCCCGCCTCGACCGGAACGCGCTCGAACTTCTCGCGCACTCGCGACCCACCGCCGCGGCCACTCTCATCAAGGCCGCCGCCCTGGGGGAATTCCGGTACGGTCCGGGCGATTCGCCCTGGTACGGAGCCTCCTTCACCTCCACGGCGGATGCCGCCGGCGCGCACCAGCTGGCCAAACGCATCAACCAGATCGAACTGCCGCGACTGCTCGAACGCGCCGCCGGTCTTGTCGGGCAGACCCGGCTTCGACCCTTCGAAACCATCGCGGAACTCGGGGTGTACCTGCGCCTGCTGCTCGACATTCGGGAGACGCTTGACAAGTTCCAGCCGGCTGTCTACGACCGCTCGCTGACCGAGCTCATCTCGGCCACGTCATCCCGCCGCGAGTCGCCGGAGATGACGAGCACCAACCGTCGGCGCCTGCGCAAGCTTGCCGAGGAATACCAGCGTCCTGGCGTTCGGGTGAGCGACATGAACGAGAGTCTGCGACGTATCCAGCAACAGCGCACGCTGTGGCAGCGATACGCCGCGGCCGGCGTCACGCCCGAGGTGCCGGTGGGCATCAACGACGTGCATGTGGCCTACCAGCGGGTCTCGGAAGACCTCAGTCTGCTTGACGTGCCCCTCGGCGCCGCCGGAACGACGCGCGCCCTGATTGGTCGTCCGATCAAGGAACTCATCTACACCGTCGCCGGGCTCGCCGCCGAAAGTGAGGTGCTTGCGAACCTGCACGAGCGCACCGCTTTGCTCGCCACCCTGCGCGAGAACAACCTCGACCCGCTGATGACCGACCTGTCGCAACGGCATGTGTCCGAGCAGAACGTGGCGGCCGAACTTGAGCTTGCCTGGTGGCAATCCGTGCTCGAGACCATGCTCAGTGGCGATAAGGCCCTGCTCAACGCCAACACCCAGGTGCTGGACCGTCTCGAGGCGGATTTCAAACTCGTCGACGAGGCACACGCATCCGCCACCGGTCAGTTGCTGGCGTGGCTGTTGGCTGAAACATGGAAGATCGGCGTCGTGGACTGGCCCGAGGAGGCCGACCAGCTGCGCCGGTTGCTGCGCGCCGATCGTGCCACGCCGACGCGCCTGAACGACGTGGCACCGCACCTCGGCCGGGTGCTCGCTCCGGTCTGGCTGGCCTCGCCGTACGAGATCGCCGGCATCTCGGAGCAGATCAGTTTCGACACGGTTTTGCTCGTGGATGCGGGCGCCACCACCCTGGCCGAGAATGTGGGTGCGATCCGCCGTGGCAAGCAGGTCGTGGCGTTCGGTGACCCGGTCACGCAGACACCCTCAGCCTTCGAAACCGGCATCCACGATGCCGCGGAGCCTGGCTCTGCTCCCGCGGGCTCGGCGCCCGCGGTGACCGTGGACGCCATGCACGCCGATTCGGCCCTCGCCCGCCTCGGCGAGCTGCTGCCCACGCTCACGCTCACCCGCAGCTACCGGGCCGGCGGCGAAGACCTCGCCGAGCTGGTCAACCACCGCTTCTACGGAGGCCGCATTGACTCCCTACCCTGGGCGGGTAGCTACCTGGGACACGGCAGCCTGAGTATCAACTACGTGGCCGGCGGCCGGGGCATGCCCGACGCGGACAGCGGCGCGATCGAAAGCGTCGATGCCGAGGTGGTCAAGGTGGTCGAACTCGTGATCGACCACGCTATGAAGCGTCCGCGCGAGTCGCTCATGGTGATCACCGCCAGTGCCCGGCACTCGGTGCGCGTGCACCAGGCCGTGCTGGCGGCGTTCGCCAAGCGCACGGACCTCTCTGACTTCATCCTGAAAGACCGTGCCGAACCCTTCACCGTGCTCACCCTGGAACAGGCCGTGGCGCAAAGTCGTGACCGAGTGATCTTCTCGATCGGTTACGGGCGTACCCCGCACGGCCGCATGCTGTCCAACTTCGGATCGCTCGGTGAACCGGGCGGCGAACGCCTGCTCGCCATCGGCATGACGAGGGCGCGACGCTCCATGGACATCGTCTCCTGTTTCCGGCCGTCCGATATCGAGGTCGACCGACAGCGGCATGGCATCCTCGCGCTCGCCCAGGTGCTCAGCGAAACCGAGGCGCGCAGCGTGGAGGTTCAGGTTCCCGATGCGTCCGAGGCCATGCTCGTCGACCTCGCGGGGCGCCTCGAACGCCTGGGGCTCACCGTGACGCTGGGGCACCGCGGCAAGCTCGCGCTCGCGGCGTCGCACAACGGTCGGGCCATTGTGGTCGAAACGGATGCCGTGGTCGGTCGGTCCAGCCTGCGCGAGTCACTGCGCCTGCGTCCGGAGGTGCTGCGCCGGCTCGGCTGGCATTACCTGCGTGTGCATAGCTTCGAACTGTTCAGTAACCCCGATGCGGTCGCTGCCCGGGTGGCGTCGATTGCCGGCCTGCAGCGACCCGCCGTGGGAGCGGTCGGATCAGCCGGT
>Ga0209023_10001693_pt1 | contig 28930 bp, 29 predicted proteins | sample LakOneMetagenome_FD_187468 | JGI IMG/M metagenome (GOLD analysis project Ga0209023, IMG submission 187468) | Freshwater and sediment microbial communities from Lake Erie, Canada (SPAdes) (version 2) | ecosystem: Environmental > Aquatic > Freshwater > Lentic | place: Lake Erie, Canada...
ATCGCCGTCGCCCTGGTGGGAGACCATCTGCTGACGACGGCCGGACTGCACCGCATCGAGATCGCGATCCGCCCCGAGAACACTGCAAGTCTGCGGGTCGTCGAGAAGCTCAGGTTCACCGAGATCGGCACTGCACCGCGGTTCCTTCACATCGCCGGCGACTGGCGCGATCACCGGATCTTCCAGGTGCTGGCCGAGGATGTGCCTCGCGGTCTGTTGGAACGCCTCGGCCCGCTCCCCGACTAGCGCGAGTCACACCAGCCCCACAAGTTCTCAGGCGACACACGGCCGTGGGTGCCGGGTATGACCGCCCGCACCGCCTACCGTTTTGCACGTGGGTTCCAGCAGTGGGTTGATCATCGCGTTTGTCGTGGCCTTGTGGGCTGCGTACTTCGTGCCCCTCGTGCTGCGGCGCTATGACGAAGCCAGCAAGAACGCCTCGGTCGAGTCGTCCGGACGCCTGAGCCGGGTCATCGCGCGACCCGCAGCGGCCGACATTGCCCAACCCGCCCAGGTCAGCGAGCCTGTCGAAATCCCTGCCGTCCCGGTCGAAGCAGCGCCACGCCCGCGTACGACCACCGGCGCCGCAGCCCGCCTCGCGGCTCGCCGTCGCCGCCGCACCCTGCTCACTCTCCTCACCGTCCTCGCGGTCGTCGCCGGTCTTGTCGGCCTCAAGGTCATCGCGCCATATTGGGTTGCCGCGCCGATCGCACTGGTTGCCGCCTGGCTCATCGCCTGCCGGGTCCAGGTGCGCAGCGAACTGGGCCTCACCCGCGTCACTGCTCCGTCGGTCCGCAAGGCGCACGGCCGCAAGTCCGGCAAGGCCAGCGCGGTTGTCATGGACGAGGAAGACACGATCATCGTGTCCGGCCAGTTCGAGGACATCAATCCCGGTCGCAAGCACACGATGGAAGACATCCCGCTCGAGGCCACGGCGCTCGACGACCAGATCGTGATCGCCGTGCCGAGTGTCGCCACCACCGGCGAGGCGTTGTGGGACCCGCTGCCCGTGACCCTCCCGACGTACGTCACGAAGCCTCGCGCCGGGCGCACCGTCCGCACGATCGAATTCGGTCAGGCGGGTGCCTGGACCTCGGGTCACATCGAGGGTGAGGACACCGAGCTGCCGCAGAGTGCCGGGGCCGCCGACGAGCACCGCCGCGCCGTCGGCCACTGACCGTCACTGATAAAGTTGCCGGGCAGTAGGGGCATTGGCGCAGTTGGTAGCGCGCTTCGTTCGCATCGAAGAGGTCAGGAGTTCGAATCTCCTATGCTCCACCCCACGCACAAGGTTCGAACCCTTGCCAACGTCAATGTTGGTAGAGGTTCGGGCCTTGTCGTCCTCTGCGAGCCAGGTGAGGGCGTTGGCGTTGACCTGCGGGTCGAGCAGCATTTCAAAGGGCCGATTGTGCTCGACGCGCAGCTCGTCATCTTCGTCGATGTAGACCTTGGTGAAGAACGCCTGGTTGCATAGCCGCCGGTTGGTGTCGTCGCAGCGGCTGTAGATGTCGGCGCAGTTCGCGAGGAGACCGAGCGCGTCGTCGAGGTGGGCGCGGGCGTCGGCGTAGTCGCCGTAGTGGGCGTCGATACGCTGGGTCACTTTGTCGAGTTCGGCGGTGATGCGGTCCTGCTCGCGCTTGAGGACGGTCAGCGGGATCGCGTCGGCGTAGTGGGCTTGCATGAGCCGGTCTTGCTCGCCTTCGAGCCGGTCGCGGTTCGCGGTGAGCCGGGTGAGCTCCTCGGTTTCGGAGGCCATGAGGTGGTCGAACTCGTGGTGCAGCATCCCGGCGAGAGCGTCCTGCTGGGCCGGGGTGATCTGGACGCGCGTGTAGTAGTCCTCGACGAGCTTCTCAACGTCTTCGATGAGCATGGCCTGGCGGGTGCAGTCGGTGCGCTTGGAGTGCCGACCCGAGCACACGAAGTAGCAGTAGACATTGCCGTGGCGGTTCTTCGCGTTGGAGACGATGAGCCGTGAGCCGCACTGTCCGCAGTGGACCGTGCCTTTGAGGTAGTGGCCGTGGACTTGGGTTGCTTCGACGGCGTGCTGGTGCGCGGTGAGCACGGACTGGACCTGATACCAGACTTCGGCGGGAACCAGCGGCGGCTGGTTGCCTTTGTAGCGGGTGCCCCGGTAAATGACATCGCCTTTGTAGTAGGGGTTCGTCAGCATCCGGTGAACTGTGGAGACAGCCAAGGGTTTGGCTGGGCGTCGTGGTGTCGGGAGGCTCCGTAGACCCCGCGAGGTGAGCTCGTCATGGAGCTGGCTGACGCTCCAGTCTCCAGAGGTGTATGCCTTGAACGCCCATTCGATCATTGGTGCTCGCTCGGGGTCGAGTTCGACGGTGCGCAGCTCGCGCCCCAGCTCGTCTAGTTTGCGGACGTTGAGGTAGCCGATGGGTGCCTTGCCGTTGGTGCCACCGCCGATGGCCTTCTGGTTCATACCTTTGGCGACCTCGGTGGCGAGGTTTCGGGAGTAGAACTCAGCGATCGTGGACATGATGCCGTGCAGCAGCATCCCCGAGGGCGTCTCGTCGATGTTCTCCGTCGCCGACACGAGCATGACCCCGCACTGTTGGAGAGCGAGGTGGATGCTCACGTCATCAGCCCGATTACGAGCGAGCCGGTCGACCTTGTGAACGATGCAGTACGAAACCTTGTTCGCTTTGACGTACTGGATCATCCGCATCAGTTCGGGCCGGTCGGCGGACTTGGCAGAGGCCCCGGCGTCGATGAACTCTTCGAGGATCCCGGCACCGAGTTGCTCGGCTTTGCGCCGGGTGGCTTCGCGTTGCGCTGGGATCGAGAAGCCCTCGTCGGTGCCGCCCTTCTCTGCTTGTTCGCGGGTGGAGACCCGCAGGTAGGACACGGCTACAGCGCCGCCCTTCGGTGGTTCGATCAGGCTGGCCGTTGGATCATCAGCGACGGTTGTCATCTGGACGCTCACTCTCACGCGGTTCGGCCCTCGCGCTCCCCGTTGCCGTGGGAGGGGTGTTGATCGTGAGAGCAGCCGGTGAAGGCTGTAGGGCGAGACCCGGATCGGGTCTCGGTGCGTGTTGCCCGCCAGATGACGAGGTTTGAGCCACAACACCCCGCGTCGCGAGGCTTGTACGTTGATTCTACCTGGCCGCATCCGACGCGGCCAGGGCAACCGAGTCCGCGCGGTACGTGTCGGGCGGTCGGGCCGCCGCGCGGGCGGCTCTGCTTTCTCCGGTCTCCTGTAGCGTCAGCCGGATGAGGACTTCGGCGAGTTTGTGAAGATCGGCTCGGTCGCGGTGGACGGCGCGGACGGAGAGTGACCGTTCCTCGTACGGGCGACGGTTAGTCTTCTTGGCGTAGCGGGTCATCGGCCTATGGCGCTTCGTCATCGTCGCCGAGGGTCGCGTAGAACTCGTCTTCGGCTTCCTGGCGCTTGCGGACCTGGGCGATCACGAACTCGACGAACTCGACGTCGCGGTCGTCAAAGGTCACGTCCTGGATCGGGGCCTGTGGCTCTTCACCGGGCCAGAGTGCCTGACGGGTCGGGCGGTCCCGATCGCCGCGCGTGCCGCAGGCTGTGACCCAGTAACGGAGCCGTTCGCGTGCGTCGGCGAAGTCTCGATGCCAGCCAAGCGGTGCTGAGGCGTCCTGCTCAGGGTCGTATGCGGCGAGCCAATGCAGATGCAGCGCGGAGAGTTCCCACATGAGTTCCGGGTGGTGGTGCCAGAACGGCGGGATCACCGATGCCTGGAGACCGTAGGTGAGGCGAAGCCAGTCCACCCACCGGTTGAGTGCGAGCCATTCCTGCTCCAGCTCGTGAGCTGTCAGAAGGTTCCAGTTCACCGGATGCGGGGGCTCGGGCATGTCGGCGTTCGTGACGCGCGGTGGTCCATCGAATACGTCGGGTTCGTCGGCTTCGGGCAGATCAGAGTCCCGCAGCTCGGGATGTTGTTCGCTCATGGTCGGCTCCCGATCACATGCTGACGGACGAGGCCTGCGCCGTCGGCGTCGAGCGCTGCGGCGGCTCGTAGGCGGCGGCTTCGCGAGCCACCTGGTTGCGGGGTGAGCGATCCACCTCGTAGCGCGTGCGGGCTGCGTCGTGGCCGATCCTCTTGGCGACGAACTCCTCGGTCTCAACCGCCTGGCCGTTGCGCTCGTAGTTGACTTCGCGCGTGTATCCCTCGGCGATGAAGTTGTCGCCCGGAAAGAAGTTTGCGTGGGCGTGCTCGGCGGAGCGGCCGAACATCACGAGGTGGTGGTAGGTCGTCTCTGTCCGCGTGAACGAGCCATCCTCTTCGCGGCGGAAGTGCTCCTTGCCGATCCGGGCGAAAAACCTCGCGTCTCCCTTGGCGGTCTGTGTGAGCAGCGGGTCGGAAGCGATGAATCCCGAGAGGGACTCCTGCGTATGAATGGCCATGAGCCTTTCCTCCTGATCTCAGGCGGCCAGCTCGTTGCGGCCGCTGTACCAGGCAGGTGCGCCCCCGTGCCCATGCCGTGCGTCAGGGTGCTGGCCGGCGTAGGAGGGCTTCGAGCTCGACGCGATCGCTGCGGAGCTGTGCCGCATCGGGACGGTTAGGCCAGGCGCGCAGGTCGGTCACGATGGGTGGTGCGGAGCGCAGCAGCGTGATCCCGGTACCGAACGGGAGGGTGCGGATACGGTCGGGAGGCAGGATCGGCACGCGCCGTATGGAGCGCTGGTTCGACCGGGTGCCGCGATCACCGAGGGTGACGGAGTCGGTGTATTCGTCGCGTTCGCCGATGAGGGTGGAGAGGTCTTGAAGGTCGCGGCTGTTGGATGCGCCGCCGAGGATGATCTTGACGATGCTGGCATCCCAGATCGCCCCGGCCTGATGCTCGCTCCATCGGTCGCGCGCTTGGGCGAGGGACTGCAACACCGGCATGGTCGTGATCCCGGTACCACCGCCCTCAGCCATCAGTGTCGGCAGCGACGGCAGGGGTGCGAGGTTGCCGATCTCGTCGAGCGCCAGCAACAGCGGCGGATCAAGCCGGGCTCCGGGCGACCGTGCGGCGAGTCGGCGGGCGGTTTCGATGAGGTCTTCCACGAACGCGGCGACGAGCGCGGCGGATGCGCCTGCGCCGGCTCCGGTGGCCAGCAGGTAGAGGGTGCCTTGTTGGGTGAGGAAGGTTTCGGGGTCGAAGTGCTCGTCCGGTCCCGGGGTGATGGCATCGAGCACACGCGGGTCAGCGAGGGCTGCCAGCGCCAGGGAGACGCCTTGCCAGATGCTGTCACGGGTCTTGGGGTCCGCATCGATCATCGCGCCGAGCGAGTCACCCCACCCCATCGCCGCGTTCGGGTGCGAGTTCAGGATTGCAACAGCCTCGGCAGCGGCGCTGGGGTCGAGAGTCCACCGAAACAGCTCAGCCGACGGCCTGCCGTCGAGGGCAGCGGCGTGGAGCAGCGCTTGGAGCGCGGTTCGGGTTTTCCCTTCCCAGAACCCGCCGGACTCCACCCCGCCGGAGGAGAGGCCCGTGGCGGCGGCGAGACCGTTGGCGCGGATCATCGCGGTCAGCGGGTCCTCGCAGCCGCGCACTGGCGACCAGCGCAGCCCCGCAGGGATTCCCTCCGCCAAGTGCTGGGGGTCGAACACCGCGAGCGGTCCGCCCTTGTCTCGGCGAGCTTTCAGCGTCGCAGTGAGATTGTCGGGCCGTGTGCTGGTGGTGACGACGGCTCCGGGTGCGTCGAGGATCGCGTTGATGACCACGTGCAGGCCTTTGCCGGAGCGAGGCGGGCCGATCAGCAGGATCGAGTCCTCCACCGACGCCCACACACCGGTGCCGCGGCTGGTGCCAAGGAGGTAGCCGACATCGGCAGGTGTCGGTGTCGTCAGTGATGGGCGGAGGGTTTCGGCGCGGTGCAGGAGGGCTTTCGCGGATGCGGTGGTCTTGACCTCCTGAGCGGTCGCGATGCCTGCGAGACGGTGTGGGTCGGTCTCGACCTTGCGGTTGTGGCGACGCAACCACATCCACACCCAGGCAACACCAGCTATCAGTACGGTGAGCAGCAGCGCCGTGACGATCCAGTAGACGACCGGGCTGAGGTCTTCGGCGTCGAGGGCCCCGGCCGGGTCGGTGGGGTTGAACAGCACCCCGAGCCCCGACGCTGGATCTGCAAGTGGTTGGGGTGTGCCACCGAGGAAGGCGGCGACTGATCCGGCTACTCGGAGGATGAGCGCAAGGCCGAAGGCTCCGATCAGGGCGATGAGAGCGGCGTTGGTGAGTTCGTCGCCCATGCTCCCGCCCTGACTCGGGTTCATTGCAGCCGCCGCACGACTGTCGTGCCCGAGATACGCCCGAACAGGATCGCCTCACTCGTCGAGTCAGGCGGGAGGTTGTCGAGATCGACCAGCACCCGAGCGGTGCCGGCCCCGGCGGCGTCGGTGTGGCTCACGATGACCGCAACGGCGACATCCTCACCGGGCAGGAAGCCCTCGCCCTCCACCTCTATGAGCCGCAGCGCACGTGGCGCGGCAGCTCGGCGGCCGCGCCGTGTTCCCGGCACCGGTTCATGCTCAACGGCTCGTGCAGGTGGGGTTGGTTTGCGGGCGTGGATGATGTCGGTGAACACACCGCCGTCGCACTCGCGGACCTCGACCCGCACCGAAACGGTGCGGTCTTTCGTGATCTCGTCCATCAGTGACCCGAACGAAGCGCGAGTCCAGGGTCCCGCAGCCGGTGACGGATGCTCGGCGCCATCGACGGTCGTGGTCAGTGTCCCGTCGGTGGCGGCGGTGATGATCACGTTGGGCAGATCGACGGGCACCTCGGGTGCGCGGTCGGACGGGTGGGAGTGGCGAGGGTGTGCGAGGTTCATCGGTGACCTCCAGAGGCTCGCGAGCTCGTATCGAACAACGCCAACTCGGCAGGATGCAACTGGTGCTGGGTCACGAAGCTTCTGGCTTTGATCCGCCAGAGCCCTTGGCCGACGCCGAGGTTCGGCAGGAGTTGCTGTTCGGTGCCGGTCAGGCCAAGCGCCGAGGCGGTGGGTCCGAGCTGGTCGGATTCCTGCCGGTACACGATTCGGGTCTCCGCATTCGCCAACAGCGAATTGGCGAGTGAACGCATGGCGGAGCCTTGATCGCCGACGTTGTCGAGGTCGGAGAGCTTGTGAAAGATCAACATATTCGCGATCCCGTAATGCCGAGCGAGCCGCCAGTGCGCGTCCATCCGCCGCAACAGCGCCGGGTGGGACATGAGCCGCCAGGCCTCGTCGTAGATCACCCACCGCTGCCCACCGTTCGGATCGAGCAGCGCCGATTCCATCCACGCCGACGAACACGTCATCAATACCGAGATCAGGGTCGAGTTCTCCGTCACCCGCGACAGGTCGAGGGAGATCATCGGCAGCGACGGATCGAACCGCACCGTGGAGGGGCCGTCGAACAGCCCGGCGAGGTCACCGGCAACGAGACGACGCAGGGCGTGGCCGACGAGACGGCCGTCTTCGGCCAGACGTCCGTCGGGGTCGGTGCTGGGGCTGAGGATGTGGTCAACGACCATCGGCAGGATCGGCACCTGGTTCTCCCGCACCGTCTGCGTCAACGCTAGGTCGATGGCGGTGTGCTCCAACGGCGACAGCCCGCGCGCCAGCACTGTCTCGGTGAGTGCGCCGATCAAGTCCCGGCGTCGTGCGGCGACGGTGGCGGCCCACTGCTCGTCCGAGAGCCCCGAGGGGCGGTGGCCTTCGTCGAGGGGATTCAGGCGGGTATTGAGTCCGTGGCCGAGGACGATGGCCCGGCCACCGACAGCGTTAGCGACGGCAGTGTGCTCACCCTTTGGATCGCCGGGGACATAGACCCTGCGGCCGAACGGTATTGACCGCGTGTAGAGCGACTTGGCGAGCGAGGACTTGCCGGAGCCGACGATCCCGGCCAGCACAACGTTGGGGGCGGTGATGATGCCGCGTGCATACAACACCCACGGGTCGTACACGAAGCTGCCGCCGGAGTAGAGGTCCTGGCCGACGAACACCCCATCGGCACCGAGGCCGCCTTCGGCGACGAACGGATACGCCCCGGCCAAGGTCGCCGACGTGTCCTGGTGGCGTGGGAGCCGGAACCGCCCCGGCGTTCGGAGCTGTGCCGCGCCCTGTTCGCCGCTCTTGAGCAGGTAGATTGTGGCGCGCCGCTCAGCGCGTTCCGCCTCGGCCTTGGCTTTCGCGACATCGAGTTCGGCCTTGCGCTGCTCAGCATGGAGCCGGGCTTCCGCGCGGCGGCGCTGTTTGCGGAGCTTGCGGCGTTCCTTCGACGGCGCGACCAGCACGGCGGTGTGGAGGCGCTCCTTGTCGGTGGTCACAGTCCCAGACCTCGTGCCTGCTTGACCGCCGTAATCTTCGCGGGCTCGAACCACGACCGCTCCTGCTTCGGTTGCGGCACATCAGGACGCTTTGGAGCACCCGGCGAGGAGTACGAGACCAGCAGCTCCGGCCCATCCTGCGACGGCTCATCAATCGCTTCGGCGCTCGCGTCGGGATCGGAGTGACGGCGCAGCAGCGAGACATACCCGACGTGCGGGTTAACGACCAGGGCGTAGTCGCCCGAGATCATCACCCGGTCGTTGGTGCCCTGCCCGGGTTCGTCGTAGACGTACCCGTTCTCCAACGCCGCCTGCGTGGTCTCCTCGCCGTAGTCCCACTGCGCGAGGTAGTCCACAACATCGACATGCCCCAGTTCGCCGAGAATGCGCAACGGGCGGTCAGCCTCGTCGCCTTGGAGGAACACCACGTTGATCCATCGCGACGGCACAGTTTCGTCGATGGTCAGTTCGGGATGCCAGGCGATCCGCCCCGCAGCGGCGAACCCCTCAGCGAGCCGGTCGTAGGCCTGATCGACCAGACGCCCAGACCGGCGCAGTTTCTCCGCTGTGGCGAGAGCGTCACGTACTCCGGCTGCGTGGTTGCCGTCGTCGTTGAACGCGTGGGCGGCCTTCCGCTCGTGCACATCGGCGAGCTGTTCCAGCACCTGGTGGAGTGACCGCATCCCAGCAGACAGGTCTCCGATCACTCCGTACATCTGAGCGGGCTGATCGAACGTTCGGCTCGCGTGCGCAAGCCCGCGCAGAGCTTCGGACGCTTCCGTGGCGTCTGCTGTTGGGTCGAAGAACGTGGACATCATGGACCTCCCTTGTGCTGTGTGATGGGGAGGTACGCACAAGCGGCCCGGGAAGAATGTCCGTGGTCCGGCCTACTGTTGTATCGACGGATAGGCATACGAGCAGGGGCCCTACAAAGTGAGCGCAAGTCAGTACCGAAGCCAGCTGGATCGCAAACGCAAGCAGCGCATTGACGCGGACAAGAAGGCCGGTGAGTATCGATCGAAGGAGTCCTCGAAGCGTACTGACGCTGCCAAGGCCCGACAGGCAGCAGCTAAGACATCGAGCACCTCAACCCACAGCAGCAAACTTCGCGAGGCCGATCGCAGGGAGAAGGAAGCCGAGACCGCAGGCAAGGAGGCCAGCCGCTGGCAGGCACGGGCAGCCGGATACGCGAAGGAAGAGGCTGCCCTCCAGGGCAAGCTCGCCCGAGCCGAGCAGTCCGAGACTGATGCGGCAGAACGACGCCGCAAGAGCGAGCAACAGCGCACTGACCGGCGAGTAGCCGCCGAACGCGCCCAGTTGGAGTCGAGGGTCATCGGTGCCGAGGTAGCCGTGACCACCGCGCTGCGTCACCTTCCCGCGCCGAAGCGAGAAAAGCTCCGGGTGCTCATGCTTGGAGCCTCAGCCGAAGGCGACCTCCGTGTGGGGAGGGAACAGAAACGCATCCGGGCTGCGGTGGAGTCCGCTCTGCATCGCGACCAGATCGAACTCGACGTGCGGCCAGCCGCGACCACCGCGGACCTACTGGACGGGGTCACCAAGTTCCGCCCTCACGTGGTGCACTTTTCTGGCCACAGCAACGATGACCTGATCGTGTTCGAGGACGAAACAGACGCACCCCACGAAGGTGTGATCGTGACGGCGCTTGCGTTTGCGCGAGCGATCAGCGCGACCGACGATCCGCCGCTACTCGTCCTGCTGAACTCCTGCCGTTCTACAGCCCAGATCGACGATCTGGTGACGCAGGTAGTTCCGTTCGCTATTGGGATGGCTGACAACATCGAAGATGCGGACGCGATCAACTACGCCGCGCAGTTCTACGCGGCGGTCGCCAACGGGCAATCCATAAACTCTTCCCACCTGTCGGGACAGGCTGCGCTTGAACTCGCGGGACTGGACAGCGCCGATCTCCCGACCCTCGCTTGGGCAACCGACGTCGATCCATTAACCACGGTCCTCGTAAAGCCCACGGTCTGACTCAGACCTTCCGACACAGCGGCAGTGCGGCAGCGGTGAACGCGACGGCCTGCTGACCCACGAGGAGCCTTGTCTCACAGGACGCTTGGATCGCGGCTTGCTCGATCGCGGCGACGGCGGCGTCGAGTTCCTCCACGCTTGGTGCTGAGACGGCGATGAGGCCGGTGTAGCGGAGGATGCCGTGCCCGGCGGTGAGGTCGGCTTCTTGTTGGAGCACGTCGTGGTACTCGGCGGTCTGGGAGGCGTCTTCGATCTGGCCGATCTTCGCTCGTTGGGCATGGTCGGAGATGTGCTCGACCTTCTTCTTGCGGATGTCGCGGGCGGCTTGGTCGGAGCGCATAGGGGTGCAGATCAGCGAGAACGACCGCTGGATACCGGTGGACAGCAGTACCGGGGACAAGAACCCCGGATACACCAGCGATCGGGGCCATTCACTGATCCACAGCACCGCATGGTGGGCGGAGTCGGTGCGGAGTCTGCCCCAGGTCTCGGTGACCGCTACCGGTCCTGCGGTGGCGAGAGATTGGCCGAGCTGGCCGTGGCGTTCGAGGGTGGCGGCGATGGCGGGGTCGTAGGCGGAGCGCAGCATGACGGCGATCTGCCCTGGTGTGAGCCAGCCCGACGGTGCGAGGTCGGCGGAGCGGAGCGCGGCGACGAGGGTGTTCATCTCTTGGCGCAGCACGTTCGCCGCGCCTCGGATGCCGCCGCCTGCGGTTCTGATCTGCCGGGCCGCCGCCTTCATATCCAACGACAGCGACAGCGTGGTGGCATGGCGTTCACCGGCGGGTCCAGCGCGTTCGATCAACTCGGCGTAGGTGTCGGCGGACCATGACCCATCAGCAGTGCCGTGCGCGGCCCACCATTCGGCGAGTCCGGTGCCGGAGTCCGGCAGAGTACGCTCCAACACCTGCAACGTGGCAACTCGGCCGGAACGGCACACGGTGGCGAGGACGCGTCCCCAGGAGGTGACGCGACGTTCCTGCTCGCCGGGGTCGAGGAGCACGAACGCGGGGTGGGTAACTTCGCAGACCACGGTCAAGGTGGCGGCGTGGGGGTCGTGGATCATCCCGGCCCCGGTGTCGGGATCGTCGAACTCCCGCAGTCGTGCCGTGTCGCCTGGTAGCGCGAGCGTCCCGACAGGACGGGGCACGACGGTCCTTCGGAGGTAGAGGAGTTGCCCGCCGGTGCCGCGCCACAGCCACCAGCACGCTACGGGCAGCCATTCCACGATCGGTCGGCCTGCGATGGGAATCCAGGTCAGCGCGGCCGAGAGCACCCAGACGGGTGCGGTGTACGCGAGGAGCATCCCGCCTCCTGCGTAGAACGCGACGATCAGCGTCGCACCGCCGATGGCGAGGGTGATCAGTTGCGTCAACGACAGGCCGAGGAGGACGCCGCGGCGAGAGAGGCGGGAGAACTTCACTGGCGCGAGATCGCCCGTGCTGCGGTGATTCTGGTTCGAGTTCACGATCTACTACTCCTTCGACGCTCGTGGCGCTGGCGGCGGGGTGGGCTTCGGCGGCGGCGGTGGAGGCGCTGGATCGCTCCTCGGTGCGGGCGGTGCTGAACTCGATGGCGGCGGCACTTGAGTGGGCGTAGCCGGAGTTGATGTCGCGGGCGGTGGGGGCGCTGCCTGGGCGGCGGCATCGGCAGCATGCTCGCCCTGGGCGCCTAGTGCGGTACCCGCTTTGGGTCCGGCAGTTCCAGCTCCCTTGGCAACCTGAGCGCCCACGACCACGGCCGCAGCAGGTCCAGCAGCTGCGGCACCGCCACCTGCGGCAGCGCCGCCACCGGACGCGGCGGCTCCACCACCTGATGCCTCAGCACCAGCCGATGATGCGGGTGTCGGCTTCGGCGCGGGCGGCGCGTTACCACCACCACCTCGTCCAGCACCACTGCCGCCGCTTCCGGTGTCGCCTGCACCGCCGAGTACCTTCTTCGGCTCCGCACCACCGCCCGCGCCGCGTCCGGGGACGGGGATAGGCCGGTTGAGTGCGTGTTTGGCGTCTTGTTCGGAGCCGATGGCGTGGTACATGTCGAAGCCGACGAACGCGATGAACTTGTACGTCAGGTACGGGGCGAAAGCCGCCATCGCCATTAGCACGATCCCGGCGATGGGGTCGCTGATCGAGGCCAGGTCGGCGTCGATGGGTGCGGAGACTTCGGTGATCGCAACGAGGAACATCACGACCAGCACGAGTTTGGAGCAGATCAGCGCGACGACGAACATCGCCCACTTCCCGATCCACCCCCGCGAGGCGTCCCAGGACGCGCCGCTGAACGCGAGCGGTGCGAATACGATTGCGACCAGTAGCAGTGCCTTCCGTACGAGGAGGGAGAGCCAGACGATGGCGGCGGCGGTGATCGCGAGTCCGGCCATGAAGATCGTGATGATCGCCCCGACACCGGGGGCGGCGATGTTGATCCCCACCAGGCCGGCAACCATGAGGGCGATCTTGTCGCCCATCGACTCGGTGGTCTCGCCGGCTGCTTGGACGATCCCCAAGCACAGCTGGTCGACGACTTCCAGCATGAGCGCGGTCAGCGTGATGACGACGAAAGACCCGAGCACGGATTTTGCGAGGCCGAGGGCGGCTCGGGTCAGTGCGGTGGGGTCGCGGCGGATGAGGCCGGTGATGAGTTGGAGGCAGAAGAAGATCAGCATCACGAATACCGCGATACCGAACAGCAGGTTGTAGACGCTGATGTAGCCCGGCCGGGTGACATCCACGAGGGTGGTGGTGTCGAACACTGACCAGACCGCCTCGAACAACCAGCCCGCGGCGGCGCCCATCGCTTGGGCGAGCCAGTCGAACGGTGCCGCGACCAGAGTGGCGGCTCCCTCGCCGACCGCATCGCAGACCGAGGAGATCACCGGGATGTCACACACGCTCATCGCAAACCACCAAGCCTCTCGACGCCGGGTCAGACTTGCTGGCCGACGTTCCAGAAGAAGTTGATGAGCGTCACGGACGCGCCGCAGATCACCGCTGCACCGCAGGAGACGAGGACGCCGATCTTCCCCCGCGAGGCGAGGTGCGGGTTCGAGGAGTTCGCGCCGAAGCCCCACACGATCGCCGAGACGATCAGTGCCAACACGCTGAGGATGAGACCGATGGTCATCACCGCGCCAACGATGGTGCGCAGTTGGTTGATTCCCGGCAAGCCATTGGTGTTTGGGTCGATGTTGATGTCCATCGGCACCAGGGCGACGGCGGGCAGAACGGTGGTGGTGAGCAGATCGAACACGATGAGTCTCCTTGACGAGCGGCGGTCCGCCTGCGGGAATCGCAGACGGGTACACGCCACAGGTGCGCCCGCCCATCCGAGCCGAGACGCAGCGATGCCCACGCCACCGCGGGCGTGGGCATCGGCAGAGGCTGGACGTTCTGGATGTCAGAGTTGCTGGCCGAGGTTGATGAGCCAGTTCATCCACGCCACCCCGCCACCGGCGAGGATGGCGGCACCAACGGCGACGAGGACGCCGATGCGGCCTTTGCTGGCGGTGGCGTAGTTGCCGTGGGCGGAGGCGATGGCCCACACGATCGCTGAGATGATCAGCATGAGTACGGCGATGATCAGCACGAATGTGAGTAGTGCGCCGACGACGGCGCGCAGATCGCCGATGCCGCCGAGCCCGTTGAAGTCGGGAAAGATGCCCATCGTGGTCACCCAACCGGGGATCGCAAGTATTCGAAGCGTTCGAAATCCATGCTGGCGAGGTGCGCAGGCAGGACCGCCGCCGTCGGGCTAGCGTTGAAGTGTGGACGCATGGACTGACGAGCCGGGTGTGGTGGTGTTGCCCGACGGGCGACGCATCCGCGGCGTCGGCGTGCGCCGGCCGCGCGGCGATGTGCCTGCCCCCGATTTCGCGGTCTATCTACTTGGCCGTGACCCTGCGCCTGGTCCTTGGCCTCATCGCTGGGTGCGGTGGCGAGACTTCCGGCTACCGGACTCGACCGACGACGCGACGACGGCGCTGCGTGAGGCGTGGGAACGTGCCGGTGAGGAGCGAGTCGAGATCGGGTGTGGCGGCGGCATCGGGCGGACCGGGACGGCTTTGGCGCTGCTGGCAACGATGAGCGGTGTCGCGCCAGAAGACGCGGTGGCGTGGGTCCGTTCCCACTATCACCGGCGAGCTGTCGAGACGGGCAGGCAACGACGCTGGGTAGAGCAGACCGCGACCTTGCTTCAGACGGAGCGGGAGTGACCTTGGTCGTCAGCGTCGGGCGGCGGCGTAGGTGTTCCAGGCTGAGCCGGTGAGTTCAGCCCAGCGGGTCGCGGTGGTGATGTGGATGCCGATGAGCGAGGCGAACACGGCGGGCGGGGTCGTGGAGGCCAGGTGCAGCAGCGCGGTGCTCCGGCTGGCGCGGGTGAAGATGCCGAGCTGGTTCATCCGCCGCATGAGTGAAGCGGGATGAAGATGGGTGCCCGCGTTCTTGCCAGTGAACAGCCACCGGGCATCAGCCAGGATGCTCGCAGTGCCGAACGGCTTGACGACCGGTAGCGCGGTGACCAGCCCGTCCAGAGGCGGGATCAGCAGCAGCGGTTCGCGGCCGAGCCGCAGATAGGTTCCCGTGTCGCGGACCTCGATGTCGTCGGTGGTGAGGGCGGCGATCTTCGCGACGGGCTGGGCATAGAGCAGGATCAGGCAGGCGGCGGCGCGATCCTCGATGCTGGCGACGGTGGAGTCGTGCAGGAGTCGGCGGGCAAGGGCCAGCTGATCTTCGGCGTCAACCTGATGGGCGGGGTCTTTCGCCGCGACGGGTTCGGGCAACGTGACTCGGGGTAGGTAGCCGCCTCGTGTGAGCCAGCGGACGAACCCCAGGCGGGTGCTGCGGCTCGTGCTGAGCCAGGCGTCCACGCAGGCTTGCGGGCAGTCGTCGAGGGTGTGACCGCCCGCGGTCAGGTCGTCGAGAAAGGCGTGGGCGGTGTGAATGTCGCTGCGGCAGCGTGCGGCGACATGAGCGGTGAGGTGGCCGTGGCGGTTGGTCTTGGCGCGGCCGACGACGTGCCAGCGGGCATAGCGGGACAGCACGCCGCGCAGCTCGGGATCGGTGATGTCGGCGCCGGCTTCGGCGGCGTGGCGGTGTAGCCGGGCGGCGTTCTCGTCCCGGGGCGGCAACGCGCCGGAGGCGACGAGCATCGCGCGCAGGTAGGTCACCGAGAACACTTGCGGGCGGGCATCGAGAGCATCGTGTGACAGGTCGAGCCGGCCTTGAGCGATGTCGGTGAGCAGGTGCAGGCTCGGCAAGTCGTGCCAGTTGTTCAGCAGCGAGCGGGGTTGGCGTAGCTCGGTCAGGGCATCGCGGACGGGTTTCAGCTCGGGTCGGATCGTGCCGTCCGGGCCGGTGAGCGCGGCGTCGATCTGCTGGGTGGCTTGGCAGGCGAAGCAACGGGGCCGGCCGTGGTTGGTGGTTCGCCGGCCGAGCGACCGCTGGCCGCAGATGGAGCAGTCGATGACCGGCGCTTGGTAGCAGGTCGGGCAGACGTCCGGGCTCGCGGCGGTCGCTTTCAACGCGACTCGCTTGAGCCGGCCGCAGACGCCGCAGGACCGACGCGGGTGCCGGTAGCAGCGAACGCAGAGATTCCGCGATCCATCGGACTTCCCGCCAGCTCGGGTGGCGAGCGGGCCGATAGTGCCGCATCCCTCGCAAGCATCCTCACCGGCGCGGTTTCGGGCGTAGCAGGTGGTGCAGATAGCGCCGCCGTCGCTGGTGCGGGCGTTGACTCGCCGCTGCCTGCCGCAGCCGGTGCAGGTCTCCTGGGGTGAGCGGCGGGCGCGGCAAGCCCGACACTCACCCCGGTTGAGTGTGTGGTTCCAGCGCAGGTTCCTCACCCGTCCGCAGCGGAAACACTCACCGGGGACGATCGTGCTCGCCATCTGGTCCGGTCAGTCCCCAGCAGGCTTGATGACTGCGCGAGTTGGACGGTTCCGGCTGGGCTTGGACTGCGTGCTGGTGCCGGTGGTGCCGGTCTTGCGTCCGCGCCGCGAGCTGGTGGCGACGTAGGGCTCGATCAGGTCGTTGGGGGTGACGTCGAGGATGTCGCAGAGCGCGGCGAGCAGCCGCATGTTCAACCGCTCCGGCTCGCCGGTGACGATCCGGTAGACCTGGGTCGAGGTCATCACCACGCCCCGGTCGGCCAGCAGCGGCACCAGTTCGGTGGTGGCGTTCATGCCGTGCTCGTTCATGATCTTGCGCAGGTGCCAGTGGTAGGCGACGGTCTTCGTCATCAGCGTGATCCTTCCTCGGTTGCGGTCGGTGGGGTGAACGCGGCGTCCAGGGCGCGGCGCAGGGTGCGGTTGCGGTAGTCGCCCGAGACGCCGGTGTAGAGGGCTGTGGTCGATCCCCACCGGTGCCCGACCTGCTGCTGCACGAACAGCGGGTCGAAGCCGTCCTCGATCAGATGGGTCACATACGAGTGCCGCAGACAGTGCGGGTGCAGCGCGGCGTCGAAGCCGAGGTCGTCGCGGTACTCGGCGAACCTCATCCCGATGTAGCTGCCCGTGATCCTGGATTGTCGTTCGGTCGGCCACAGCATCCCGGCGCCTGCCGTGTCGAACAGCGGCAGCACGTCGGTGACGTATTCCTCGATCACTGGGCGGGTCCAGTCGAACACCGCCAGCACCGCCCGCCGACGGGGCGGGGAGCCTTTGCTGGCCTTGCCCCAGCGGACGTTGCAGACCCCGTACCGGCCGAACTCGGTCGCGGTCGGGTTGCGGGTGAAGTCATACAGGTCCAGCATCCCGACCTCGCGGCGGCGCAGCCCGAAGGCGTAGATCATCTTGAACAGGGTCGCGTCGCGGAACACCGACTTCCAGCCCTTCTTTCCGCGCGTGCGAGCATGGTCGGCGCGATCGTCGGCGTAGTCGAAGAAGGCTTGTACCTCTTCCCGCGACAGTGGCCGGACCGCCGGGCGTGCCTCGTGATCGCTGGTGTGGATCGCGGTGTTCCACTCATGGCAGACCTGCACCGGATGAGTGCCGAACAGTTCCTCGCATCGCTCGATCCAGCCGTAGCGGCGGTCGGTCAGGTAGTCGCAGAACAACGCGACCGCGTTCTGATACGAGCGGATCGTGCCGTGCGAGCACGGCTTGTCGCCGGAGACCAGCTCGGTCGTCCACTCCTCGACATCGGCGGGCGACCACTCCCACGGCAAGCTCCCGCAGAACACGGCGAACCGGCGCACCTGTGACAAGCGCGCCCCGATCGTCTTGGGGTTCAGCATCCGTGAGACCTGCTGCGCCGACCAGCCCGTGAGCATGTCATCGAAGACCTGCTCCGCCGGACGCAGCAACGCCACGTTGCCCGCCCGCAACGCCGTCACCGATCCGGCGCGGTTCCCGTCCTCGAAGTCCACTCCAACAGTCTTACATCTAATGTATGAAAAGTACATCTAACGTAAGACTTGGTGCGTTTTCCCTGGTCAAGAGCCGGGTTCAAGGCTCAGATCAGTGACCCCTGGTACCCTTGCCTGACCAGCGAATACGCACGATTCCGGCCGTCGCGGATTACATCTAACGTAATAATTGCTAGTTTGCTTTCACTGTGACGTGGAGATGGTCGAAGTGGCCGCCGGTCACGTCGCCCGGGTCGTGCATGCCTCCGCCGTTGTAGGGGCGCCAGCCGTCGGCGTCGCGGCTGACGGACCAGATTTGGCCTTGCCAAATGAGGTACTCGACGCCGAGCACACCTGCGTTGTCCTTCATCCAGTTCGTGACAGTCCATCCGGCGTCGAGCTGGGCAGGGGTGGGGCGCTGCCCGATCTGGTTGCCGAAGGTGATGTCGCACGCCCGCCCGAGGGGGTGCTCGGACTTGGTGCCGGGGCGGGGTGAGTAGCAGACCCAGCCGGTGTCGGGGAACGCGGCGAGCGTTTGCTGGTGCAGGTGCAGCAGCCGGGCGGTGATCTTCCCGCCGGTGGTGGGATCGTCGACGAGCCGGTCGGGGTCGCCATCGACACCGGTGGGCGATCCGGCGGTGCCCGCCGTGCGGCAGGCGGCTGGTGAGCTGCTGGTCGCTTCGGGGAGGTTCGCCGCGCCGTGTTGGTTGAGCCAGGCGGCGGCGTCGATCGCTTCGGCGTTGGTGCCGCCGGGGCGGACCTCGAAGTGCAGGTGAGGGCCGGTCGAATACCCGGAGGAACCGACATCGCCGATGTGCTGCCCAGCCTGGACTTGGTCGCCTACTTTGACGTGGATGCCGGGCTGCCACATGTGCGCATACGCGGTAGCGACCATCCGGCCGTCGATGGTGTGCTCAATGACGATGAGCCCGCCGTACCCGCCGGAGAACTCCGCGACGGTGACGGTCCCGTCGGCTGCGGCCAGGATCGGAGTGCCGTCGGTGGCGGCGAGGTCGGTGCCGGTGTGCAGCTTGTGCTCCCCGGTGATCGGGTGCACACGCATCCCGAACGGCGAGGTCGCCACCCACGTTCCGTCGGGCAGCGGGAACACGACGCGCGACGAAGCCGCCACCGGCCCCACCGCAGACGTCCCGCCGGGGCCACTCGTGCTGAGAGCAGTGAGGATGGCGTTGGCGACGGGTGCGTAGTTGCGGTACCTGTCCGGGTAGGCGGAGACCTCGACGGCTTGGGCGGCTTCGCCGGGGTCCATCTGCTGCCACCCGGGAATGTCGAGCAGACCGCGCGGGCTCGGATAGTTGGGGCCGGCCGGGCCGCCGAAGAACGCCCGTGCCTGATAGGTCGGGTCCATGAGCTCGGCGACAGTGCCCCACCCCGACTGCGGGCGCATCTGGAACAGGCCCAAAGAGTCGTGGTCGGAGCCGTTGCCGTCGTTGGGGTAGTTCCCGCTCTCGGGGTAGGTACCGGTGTTGGCCAGCATCCGCAGCGTGGATTCGGTGAGTGCGGCCATGAGCGCAATCTTGATTCCCGGCTTTCCTACGCCGTCGATGCTGTTGCCGATCGCGATGAACGTGGCTGCATGGGTGAGCTGCAGCCGGTTCAGCGTGAACATCTCACCGCTCGCCGTCGTCACCGTCAGCGAGTCCGGGACAGGTCCGAGGTGAACGGTGCCCGTGGTGGTGGCGCAGTTCGCAGCGGCGGGGTTCATCAGCGCCCCGATCCCGAGCAGGAGGGCTGAGGGTGCGAAGAACATGAGAGTGATGGCAGCGATGGCGACTTTGCGGAACACGGCGGCACCTCAGCGCAGGGGGTTGTCGAGCTGGGACAGCCGCAACAGGTGGCAGGTCGGATACGTCGGTGCGCAGACCACGAACACGGTGAACGCGACGGGATGCTCGGAGGTGACCGGCTGGCCGTTCCAGACACCGGTGCGGTGGCGGGTGCCCTCGATCGTGACTGCGACGGTGCCGGGTGCGATCTGCCCGGGTTGCACCTGCGTGAGAGCGTCGGCCCACGCATCAGGGACGAAAGACGTGTTGATGACGAGGTGCTGGGTGGTGGCGTACTGGCGCAGTTCGGTCCAGGCGTCCCGGTTGGGCAGGTAGGTGGCGATGTCGGAGGCGAGGCCGGCCTGCTCATCGCCGAAGGGGTCGCCGACGGCAAGGATCGTCGAGGTGTAGTCCAGTGGCCACAGCCCCAGCGTCGTGTCCCAGGCGAACAGGGTGGTGGCGACGCCTTCGGCGAAGGTCACCGGGTCGCTCGAACGCGGCACCGCCGGAACCTTCGGCAACGACGGTGTTGGCAGTGTCGGAGACGGCGGCGCGTTTACGCCCAGAGTGGCCTCTGGGCTCGGGTCGGTGGGGCTGGTGTTGCGGGGGCCGGTGGCCAGTCCGTAGACGCCGACAGCCGCCAGGAGCAGCAGGACGATGCCGACGGTGATGAGGGCGGTGAGTCGGCGGCGGGCTCGGGAGTCAGTGGGTGCAGGGCTCATGCCTGGCAGGTGCGCCCGTCGGCCCGGGCTCGGTCAGAGGGCACGCAAGTGTGGCCGGGTCTCGGTGGCATCCCGCGCGGCGCGGAGTTCGTCGGCGAAGCGTAAGGTGCCGTCAGCGGTGGCGAGGAACTTCTCGTATTGTTCGTCGGTCAGCTGGGCGGCCAGCGCTGCGGTGTCGTAGTGGGTCCACCAGCTCGCGAGTTCGCGCCAGGTCTGGATGAACGCCCGCACCGGGTAGGGCTCCGGCTCGCCCTCGGGGTCGACCAGCTTGGGTCGCGGCCGGGTCTTCTTGCCCTTCTTCAACGCGTTCGCGCGGGCGACAGCCTCCTCGGCGAGGGCGTGCATCGCCGCTTCGCGAACCTCACGCGCGGCCTCTGCGGCTTCGCGGATCGCCAGGTAGATCGGATGCACCGGATCACCGGCCTCGATCCGCTCCAACCCGGCAGCAGCCTCCCCACGCAGCGACTCCGGTTGGGCTGGGTTAGCGGCGATGTCCTCGACATACCCGATCTTCTCCAGCGTGGTGTGCGAGGCACCGCCGGGAATCATCGCCGCCGCCTGTTCCCGAGTCTTCCCGACAGTACCGCTCGACGGTGGTGCAAAATTTGCACCACCGTCACTTCCCGGCTGGTTCTCGCTGCTGAACTGAGTCGCAGACTTCCGGCGGGCGGCGTCTTCGGCCATGACTTCCTTGATCTCGCGGTAGAGACCGGCGGCTTCGAGCTGGGTGTAGGGCTTGTGGAGCATGTTGTCGTCTTGCTCCGCGAGGAGTTTCCCGAGCCGGCCCGAGAGGCCACTTCTCACCCAGACGCTCACAGTGCGCCACCCGAGCATCTTGATCGCCGCCAGACGCCTGGCACCGCAGACGAGGACGCCGTCGATGGTGACGGTCAGCGGCTGGAGGAGGCCGTCGCGGTTGATGGACGAGGCAAGGGTCTCCAGGTCACCGAGGTCAGCGCGGTGGCGAGTGCCGACGATCAGGGAATCGACGGCCCGGTCGAGCTGGATGCTGCCTGCCAGCGGTTCGGTCATCGCTACTGCCCACCTGTGCCGGTGGGTGCTGCCAGCGCGAGTGCGAGGATCAGGTCGTCGTCGCGCAGCAGCAGTTCGATGCTCTCCCCGAGGAGGAGCCGCAACAGCATCCCGCGTCCGGTCGAGGTCGCGGCGTAGGCGGGGTGCGGGTTCCCCAGCAGCGCACGCAAGAGTGCGGTCCAGGTTCGGTGGGGCAGGTCGAGGAGCGCGCGGGCGTGCCGGTCCCGGCGCAGTGCCTCGTAAGCGGCCTGGCGGGTGCCGGATTTCATCAGCGTGGAGCAGATGTGCTCGACCGACGCGCGGGCAGCGTCGGCGGGCCAGCCGAGCAGACATAGCAGCGCGATCGCATCCTCGGCTGCCGAGGTGGCGGACATGCAAGCCTGTGCCGAACCCAACAGGTCGCGAGGCTCGGGTGCGGTGTCGCTTGGTGGGGTGTCGGTGGTGTGGAATGCGGGATGGTAGTCGGCCAGCGGGGTCTCGCGGTCGGAGAACCGTTCGGGGTCGTGGAATGCCGAAACGTGTGAACGCCGCGCCTGGTGCACCGAGCAGAGCAGCCCTTGGGCTCGTTCCTCGTAGATGCAGGTGATCCGCACGGCGTGGGTGATGATCGCCCACGGGTCGTTGGCTTTGCGGGTGGAGCGGTTCTGCATCACGTCGAACGCCGCTGCGACTGCCTCCCATGTGTCGAGGCGGTGCTTGCGGGCCAGTGCCTTGTATTTCTCGGCCGTGAACTCCATCAGATCGCGCGCGACTGGGTCGTGAACCCAGGTGTCCTCACCGCCAGCGTGGAGCCGGTTCAGCAGGGCACGTAGGCCCTCGCTCGTGGTGAAGTCCTCGTGCTCGGACTCGGTGCTGGGGTTGGTGGTTGTGGTCATGGTGTCGGCACCTCCTGGCAGGTAGGTGTGCGCCCGCTCCCACGTGCGCGCCCCTATCCCTGCGGTTGCCGTCTGGACCATGACCTGTCACCGTCACCCCATCCCGACCCCAGGCCGAATTGGGGCCGACGTGGTGACGGTGCGCCGACCGAACGCCGTGATCGGCGGCAGTCGCCGTGCCCGATCTCGCGCGGCCTGCATCCCGATCCGCAGGGGTGTGCGGGTACGGCGGGCGAGTTCGGCCTGGAAGTCCAGGCTGCGTCCGGCGACGTTCGCGGAGTGACGGGCCACCAGATCGGTCGGGCGCACCCACTCCACACCCCGGCCACGAATCACGGTGTCGTCGTGCTTCAAGGTGCGGGCTACCTGGGCGGCGCGCACCGCCTCCGGCACGGCCATCACCTCAGCGGGCTCGCGCCCCTCGCGCGGCACTGAGAGTGCCTCGTCGGCCGGACCAGGCATCAGGCTGCGGGGGTCACGGTGCGGATCGGGATGCGGGTTGTCGCTGGTGTTCATGGGGTTGCCTCCTCCCGCGTGTCGGCGGACTCGTTGTCATCACTGGGAAGGTGTGCGGGGGTGAACCAGCGGCCCACGGTCGAGGGATGCACGCCAAGCTCGCGAGCGATCCGCTTGTTCGACCAACCGGCCTCGCGCAGCTTCCACCCCAACGCGCGCCGCTCCGCCGGATCGACCGGCTCTTCGGCAGTGAGCATGGGCGCCAGTTCGGCAAGGTCAACCAGCACGGGTGCTGGCTCCAGTTCACTCGACACTTCGTTGCCGGAGGCAGGCGCGAGCCGCGTAACACTGGACGAGGCAGTCGTCTCCGGTGTGACAGTCGGGGTGCGAGTGAGGATGACGGTGAGGTGGGTGATCGCCAGCAGCACGACCGGTGGCACGGCTGCGACGGAGGCGGCGAGGATGCCGGGCACGTCGGCGTCTGCGGCGACGACGGCGTGGATCGCGTTCGCAGCAACCGAGACGAGCGCCCCGCCGATCAGAAGCGCCCACGGATACCAGGCGGAGCGTTGCCCGGCGAGCGCGACCACGGCAACGGTCGCGACCACGATGATGCCGTCCACGATCAGCGGCCACGCCCACGCCTGCCCCGTACCGATACCTGATCTCGCGGCGAGATCGGCAAGTGACATGAAGGAGAGCCAGAACGCACCGGCGGCGATGAACACCGTCCCAGCAACCGCGGTCACAGCGGCCCAACGGCGCGGACTGGCACTCTCCATCACAATCCTGCCCTCCCAACTGAGGCAGTCGGCGAGGGTGCCGAGCGAGCACACCACCGAGCCGCGCTCGGCGCCCGAGCGGCAGGAGCAGCCTCCGGCGCGGTGGCGCGGTAGGCGGAGCGCACGGTCGTGGTGATCTCCCGCTCGCTGAGGCCCGCCTGCGCAGCGGCTGGGCCGAGTGCATCGAGCACGTCAGCTGGTGTGGTGCCGCTCTCGGCGAGACGGCAGGCAGCCCAAAACAGGCTTCGGTTTCGTTCGCCCTCACTCCGATCGGCGACCCAGGCTGCCAACTTCTCGGCATCCACGGTCGCCGCGTTTCCTCTGCTACGCGAGGGGGCGACTGGGCGCGGGTCGAGGAAGTCCCGTAGCCGGTTCGCGTCCACGGGACCGACGGAGTGGGTGGCGACATCGGCGATCTCGTAGCGCCGCACGGTGCCGTCGATGGTTCGACGGGAGGGCGGGGCGATGATGTAGCCGCCGTCGCCCCGGAAATCGACCCCGGCATTGGCGGCCTGCCACGACCGCTGCGCCACGCCAGGCGTTGCCGGGAAGTAGGCGTGCGTGCCACCGGTCGGGGTCCGCACCAGCAGCCCCGCCCCATCCACAAGTCCAGCATCTGAGGCGCGGTGCCATGCTGCGCGGCCATCTGTGGGGCCGTGAACATCGACGTCCACGACAACCACACCCGAGGCCGCGCCAGTTGGGATACCGATGTTCGCGTCCGGGGTTCGTGACCACCACGTGGCGACTTGCGCGGGTTCACTGCTCGCGTCGAGGAACCCGCGGCGGGTGAGCGGCCGCTTCCCATCGAGCTCGCACGGAAACACCGGAACTCCGGCCGATGCGAGGCTGCGCACCGCGGCCGCCAGGTTCGGAGTGCGGTCTACCCGGATGAGCGCGGCGAGAACGTCGAAGGGTTCGGACATCACAGCCCCCGTCCCGCCAAGACCGGCGCAGCATGTGGGCGATCAGGCTCAACAGGCCGAGCAGACGCGCGGGTCGGCTTCGCAGACGGGGTGCCTCGTTCCAGCTCTGGCGGGGTGCCGTCGCCGACTTGTGGGGTGTCGAGCTGGTCGAGGATCGCCAGCGCAGCCTTCCGCACCCTCTCGCCGGTGGCTTGCACAATCTGTGCCGGTTCTTTGTCGTCGGCGCGGGCCGCCCACGTCGAGACGTAGGGGACCGTGTAGCCGTCGGTCGTCATGCCGTGCGCGGCACCGACCATCAACGCGACGGATTCGGCTTCAACCTCTCGGATGCCGCGATGCTGCCGCACCTCGGCGTCATCGGGGTCGTGCATCAGCACATGCGCGAGCTCATGCGCCAGCGTCTTCACCTGCGCCGCGGGGTCCATGTTTTCTCGCACCGACACCGTGCGCGCCTCGTAGTCGCTCATGCCATTCGCACCCATGATCGCCATCTCGTCCGGCACCGAGACGACCTCAAACCCCGCCGCTTCTATCTGCGCGGCGAGACCGTCCCACAGCCCGACCGGCGCCTCGCCTTCCAACAGCACCGGCATTGGCGTCGCAGGGAGGGGATCGCCGTCGGTTTGGGAGGCATCCCACACGTAGGCGGGTTGGGCACCGACCATGCGGGAGCGCACCGCCTCGCCGGGCTTCGGCTTTTCCCGTGGCCCGAGCCGCCGCCACGAGCTGGAGTCCGAGGGGGTGGCGGTGGCGAACCTGCCGGTGACGGGGGCGAAGATCATGTAGCCCGGCTGGCCCTTCATTACCTGACGGCCCAGCGTCTGCCACTGCCGGTACCCGGCCACGAGCGTGGGGAACGGCTCGGGCACCCGGCCGGCCTCGAACGCGACCTGGTGCTGCACCCAGATCAGCATCGTGTTGTTGAACGATCGGCTACGGAACCTCGCCGCGAAGGCGAGCGCGCTGCGCCAGTCGTCGCCGGAGACGAGCCGCTCGACAGCGCTCGTCAGCTTCTCGTGCAGCTCGTCGAGCTTAGCCTCACGGGCCGCCCGTTGCTCAGGTGTCGATGCCATGGCCGGGTCTCCTCTCGCGACCACCACGACACGGTTGGGTGTGGCGGTACACCTTCGAGGTAGGCACCCCCTCCCGCCCCAACGGGAGCCACCACGCCGGGATCGCCCCGTCGGGCGGCCCGGTGTCGTGGCGCGCCCAGGTGCGAAACGCGGCGTGATCGGTGCGAGGGAGAACATCGGTCACCTCCTCTCAGGCGAGAACGACCCCACCCAAAGGTCGTTGTTCAAACCGCCGACAACAGCGGTTTGAGGTCCAGATCCGCTGTCCGTTCCTTGTAGCGGACAGCGCGGTCCTGGATTTCGGGGTAGTACTCCTCAACGGCTGCTTCGATGTCGGGGACGAACATGGCCTTGCGTTCGCAGTTAGTGCGTTTGGAGTGCCTGCCGATCAGCTCCTCGTGCAGGGTGATGGTCGAGTAGTTGCCGGTCGCGTACGCCTCGAATGCCCAACGGACGAGACCGGCCCGTTCGGGGTCGGGTTCGACGATGCGCATCTCGCGTCCGAGCTCGTCACGCTTGGTGACGTTGAGATACCCGATGGATGCCTTGCCGTTTGTGCCGCCAGTACGGGCCTTTTGGTTCATGCCTTTGGAGACTTCACTGGCGAGGTTGCGGCTGTAGAACTCAGCGATCGTGGACATGATGCCGTGCAGCAGCATCCCGGAAGGTGTCTCGTCGATGTTCTCCGTCGCCGAGACGAGCATGACCCCGGCCTCTTTCAAAGCCAGATGGATCGACACGTCATCAGCGCGGTTACGAGCGAGCCGATCGACCTTGTGAACGATGCAGTAGGCGATCTGGTTGGCCTTGACGTACTCGATCATCCGGACCAGGTCAGGACGGTCTGCCCTGCGGGCGGATTCACCCGCGTCGACGAACTCCTCGACGACGATGGCATTCAGCTCACGTGCCTTGCGAAGATTCGCCTCTCTACCTCGTAATCGCGAGCGTACGAGGCCGCGTCAATGAGCAGCCCATCCTCCTCGGTCGGGGTCGCTTCGGCTTCTTTGAGCTCGGCGACGATGTCTTCGCTGGACGGACCCGTGCCTGGCGCGGCGGATGCACCCGTGGGGCTGGCGAGCAGGGCTGCGAAGACGGCGAGACCCGCCAGCGCCGTGGCACACACTCGCACACGCGAGTTCACCGCCAGGCGCGACTCAGATCGTGGCATCATGATTGAGCGGGGCATCATTACTCCTTCTCGAATGGCGGAGCCGCTGACTGCGGCTCGTGAGCGAGACAACAGGTGTCGCCCACTTGTCCTATCTATTTCGCGGGCGGGCGTTCTGTTTCCGCCCGGGGGTCAGGAGCAGGCCAGCTTGGTGATCGTGGCGTTCGTGTTCGCACCAGTTCACCCTCCCACCGCCTTCGCCGCGGCGTCGGTGAACGCTGAGAGGGTGAGCACGACGTCACCACCGTCCCAGGTGACCTCGTTCCAGCCGGTGCGAGTGCCGCCTAGGCGCTCATCCAGCACCGCAGCGATCCGCTCATCCATCGAGTCGGTGGTCTTCGCGGTCGCCGGAGCTGCCGCGAAGATGGACAGAGCGATGATTGCGGTGGTGATGAGGGCGGTGATTTTCACGTCAGTTCCTGTTCCATGCGTAGTAGCTCACGACAGCGGGTGACCGCACGTCGGTCCGGCTGTTTCCGGTGTAGATCGTCTCGACCGCAAGGATCACGCCCTGCTCGGGAGAGATGAGGATGCTGTCGGCGTACTCGCCGTCACCGCGCTGGGTACTAAGCACAAAGGCGGACCTGCCCAGCCTGTCAGTGGTCTGCCCGACCATCTCGATGTCGGTCAAGGTCGCCAGGTAGCCCAGGAGGGCTGCTTCCTGGGTCGGGACCAGCGCCTGTTCCGTCCAGGAGGATCGTGATGGCTTGGATCGCTGTGCTCGCGCTTGTGTCCGCGCCAACAACCGCGCTCAGGAACTCCCGCACCTCGTCGGCAGAGGTCGGTACTGGGGAAACGAACGCATATCCGTACTCACCAGGAGGGTAGCTCTCCTCCCACAGCAGCGTCCTTTCCTCCGCAGCGCTGCCAATCGTGGCGCCCAGGCAACTACTGTCGACCACTGTCTAACAACACTCGGGAACTCTGGTAGGGTTCGTGTGTTTAAGGTTGACTCGCGTACGTTCAGCGTACGTTCAGGAAAAACCATCTCGCACACACTGCGAGGTTGCTCACACAAGAAATGTAGGTAAGGCATGCAGTCGCAACGACGCAAAACTTTCGGGGGAGGGCGTCGGGCACGTGAAGTGTTCAGCGTGGCTCTGACTTTTCTCCTCGTTTTGATAGGTATGGCGGGGATCACAGCCCCAGCAAATGCTGCTCCGATCCCATCGGACAAAGTTTCGGTCACGTTTGAGAACGAAAGTGCAGACGGTGGACCGACCGCGGCATGGGATTGGTTCAAGTACACGGTCAATCTCAATAATCTTGATGGTCTGCCCGCCGGTGACACCACTGTCGTCGGGATTGACACGACTATCTTCGGGGGTATGCAGAACACTACCTTGTTCCTGAATTCGGATGGAACATCGAGCGCCGCTTCTCAAGCGGACACGGTAGCGCAAATGGATGTGAATGGATCAGCGGGAACAATGACGTTCACTCTGACCGACTATGCATCGACCCATGCCAACGTGAACGCTCAAGGGTACATCACCGCGCAAATTACAAGCTCTATTAACCGGGGCGAAACCCAGCCGATCACGGTCACTATTGACGGAGTAGTAACCCCAATCGGTGAGGTTGAGGTGCTCGAGTGTGGTGGTGAAGGTCAAGATCCTTGCCCAACGGTCCCCGCCGGTGCAGGCAAATGGGGTGGCGATAACGGTGATGGGACAGGCAGTGTCACTATCATGACTCCCGTATTCGAAAATGCGACCGGTATCAAGGTCGTGGACACGCTAACCTCGAGTTCGCAGTCCATCAACGGCGTCAACTGGGTGCGCGCATATGATTGCGTCACCACATGGGGTGACGCGGGCCTGCTTGACGGGAGTAACAACTGCGCTTCCGGGAACTATGCTGCAGCAACCGCTGTACCTGACGGTGATGCGGGCAATAGCTGGATACTTTCCACCGACCTTGAGAACGCGTTCTTGCAGCTCAATCTCAGTATGACCTTCACGGGTTCCGGTCCTTGGACCGATACTGCCACGATCACCAAAGATGGTGAGGAGTTTTCTGAGAGTGCAACAGTCCGCAAGTACGACGCCGGCGGTGGTGGTTCTGGTGAACTCGTCGCAGTTGTCCCGGTTGTACCGGTTGTGAATCCGGCGGAGTGCACGGTTGAGGATCAGGGTTCCACGGTGTGGGAGACTGTCGCGCAGCCGGAGAACGGTAACGGCATCACCTACGGTGACGTGAGCGTCGATGGCGATCATGTCGCAACGCTGACCGCTACTCCTGCTGAGGGTTACGTGTTGGATGGTGAGGCACTCGGTGAGGGTTGGACTCTCAATGAGGATGGCACCGCGACCTGGACCAAGCAGCTCACCTCCAAGTACTGTGACGTGGTTGTTGTCCCGGTTGTACCGGTTGTGAATCCGGCGGAGTGCACGGTTGAGGATCAGGGTTCCACGGTGTGGGAGACTGTCGCGCAGCCGGAGAACGGTAACGGCATCACCTACGGTGACGTGAGCGTCG
>Ga0209023_10001695_pt1 | contig 28915 bp, 27 predicted proteins | sample LakOneMetagenome_FD_187468 | JGI IMG/M metagenome (GOLD analysis project Ga0209023, IMG submission 187468) | Freshwater and sediment microbial communities from Lake Erie, Canada (SPAdes) (version 2) | ecosystem: Environmental > Aquatic > Freshwater > Lentic | place: Lake Erie, Canada...
CGGAGCGCAAGAAGCACGAGCGCGTCGTCGGTGACACACCCGTCCACGAGGTCATCGTCGGAAACGACGAGGGCCAGATCCCGCTCCCCAAGCTCTCCCGCTCGGTGATGAAGCTGCCCAAGGCCGTGAAGCCGGGTCAGATCACCGACATCGTCAACCGCTTGAAGGCGCTCGACGCCGTACGCCCCAACATGCCGATCCCCAAGGGACCCGTGCCGACCAGCATGAAGGGCATGCGGCAGGCGATGCGGGGGCGCTGAGCCCCCACACCGCCTCGCTGGTGGTGGTCAGCCCTCGGTGGTTCCGCTGAACGCGGGCATGTCGGTGATCTGGTCCGCCGACGGCGCCTGGATGTCGACCGGCTCGCCCCAGTTGGACACCGTCATCTCCAGGGTGCCGAGGTCGCCCATCTCCATGACGGTCTTGCGCATCCGGTTCTGGTCGTCCAGCCAGATGTCATAGGTCAGCGTCTTGGGCAGCCCGAGCGTGCTCGGGTCCGCGCTCGCCCCGAGCCCCGACAGGGCGTCGCCGATCTTGGTGGTGTCGAGCGAGACCGCGTAGTGCGCGGTGTCGTCGCCGTCGACCGACTCCTGCCCGACATAGGTGACCTTGTCGAACCCGTCGCCATAGAGCTCCATGGCCTTGGCGGGATCCATCGAGTCGGTGAGGGACGACATGTCGCCCAGCGCCCCGTTGGGGTCGTCGAGGGAGCTCTTGACGAACTTGTTGTCGGTCAAGGCGCCCATGTTCATGTAGACGGTGCCATCCACGAGCCGGATGTCCATCGGCTCGTCGCCGAGCATCGGCATCGACATCGTCATCGCCATCTCGGGCGGGTCGGCCGTGTAGTCGATCTGGCCCTCCATGGAGATCTCCATGCCACTGACGGACATCTTCATGCTCTCCGTGGCGGTGGTGGAGCTCTCCGCACCGGACTTGACCTGGGCCAGGAAGTCCGCTGGGTCGACCTCCTCCCCGGCCGTCAGGTCGGGAGCGGCCGGTTCCTGGCTCGACGCAGAGGAGTCTCCCGCGGCATCAGCCTTGTCACCACCCTTGTCGGAGCCACAGGCAGCGAGGCTCACGACCAGCAGCGGAGCGGCCACGACGGCCACGAGACGGCGGGAACGAACAGTACGCATGGGGTTGGACCTTCACGCTAGAAAGCAGGGCCCTGCCATCCTCCCACCGGGCCCCAGGCCTCACGATCGTTTCGGCAACGGAACGGTCACAGATCCGACCGCCATGTCGTGCAGGCCACGGCCGTCCGGCCGGAAGACCAGCGGCGGGATCACGAGCGCGATGAGCAGACTGCGCACGAACGCTGGGATGACGTCGAGGGTGCGTCCCGAGCCGTCGGCTCGGACGACGCGCAGCCCCGTGGCGAGCTGCCCGAACGACCCGCCCCCGACAGCGGTGAACAGCGTGTTCTCGAGGACATAGACGCCGAGCACCACGAAGCCCGAGGTCGGGTCGTCCCGATACGCCGAGAAGCCGAGGATGGCGATCACCACCAGCGTGGAGGCCATCCAGTCCACCAGGAGGGCCAGACCACGGCGTACCCAGGAGGCGGTCTCGAGCGCAGGTGCGGTCACCGCGTCAGGCTATCGGGATCGTCGTACGACGCCCGCCGCAGGCGTCGTCTCGCCGGATGAGGACGCGTTACACGGCGGAAACAAACCCGATACGGTCGAGAAACTGCCCCGGCATAGCGTCAGGGCACCGGCGCAGCGTGGCGCCGGTCCATTCACCCTGACCTGCCGGTCGCGACCCTGCGCGGCCAAGGAGGACGCATGTTCGCAAACAGCGAAGAGCTGCTGAAGTTCATCAAGGACGAAGGCGTCGAGATGGTCGACGTGCGCTTCGTCGACCTGCCTGGAATCGAGCAGCACTTCACCGTGCCGGTGTCTTCGTTCGACGAGTCGGTCTTCGAGAGTGGCCTCGCCTTCGACGGCTCCTCGATCCGTGGTTTCCAGGCCATCAACGAGTCGGACATGGCGCTGTTCCCGGACCCGTCCACCGCGTTCGTGGACCCCTTCAGGACCGCCAAGACCCTCAACCTGAGCTTCTTCATCCACGACCCGATCACCGGTGAGGCCTACTCCCGCGACCCGCGCAACATCGCGCGCAAGGCGCTGGCCTACCTCGCCACGACCGGCATCGCGGACACCGCGTTCTTCGCGCCCGAGGCAGAGTTCTACATCTTCGACTCGGTCCGCTACTCGACCGGCGCGAACGAGGGCTTCTACCACATCGACTCCGTCGAGGGCTGGTGGAACTCCGGCTCCGAGGTCAACAACCGGGGCTACAAGACCCGGTTCAAGGGTGGCTACTTCCCCGTCGCGCCCTACGACCACTACGGCGACCTGCGCGACGAGATGGTCAAGAACCTCGAGGCCAGCGGTCTCCTGGTCGAGCGCTCGCACCACGAGGTCGGCACCGCCGGCCAGGCCGAGATCAACTACAAGTTCGACACGCTGCTCAAGGCCGCGGACGACGTGATGAAGTTCAAGTACCTCATCAAGAACACCGCGTGGGAGAACAACAAGTCGGTCACCTTCATGCCGAAGCCGATCTTCGGTGACAACGGCTCGGGCATGCACGTGCACCAGTCGCTGTGGAAGGACGGCACGCCGCTGTTCTATGACGAGACCGGCTACGCCGGCCTGTCCGACCTGGCCCGCTGGTACATCGGCGGCATCCTGGCCCACGCCCCGTCGCTGCTGGCGTTCACCAACCCGACGGTGAACTCTTACCACCGCCTGGTGCCGGGCTTCGAGGCCCCCATCTCGCTGGTCTACTCGTCCCGCAACCGGTCGGCGTCGGTCCGCATCCCGATCACCGGGTCCAACCCCAAGGCCAAGCGCATCGAGACCCGGTTCCCCGACCCGTCGGCGAACCCCTACCTGGCCTTCTCGGCGCTGCTCCTCGCGGGCATCGACGGCATCCAGAACAAGACCGAGCCGGCGGAGCCCATCGACAAGGACATCTACGAGCTCCCGCCGGACGAGATGGCCGACATCCAGCAGGTCCCGACCTCGCTGAACGCGGTCCTCGACGCGCTCGAGGCCGACCACGACTACCTGACGGTCGGCAACGTCTTCACGCCCGACCTGATCGAGACGTGGGTCTCCTACAAGCGCGCCAACGAGATCGCCCCCGTGCAGCTGCGCCCGCACCCGCACGAGTTCGAGCTCTACTACGACATCTGATTCCGACAGGTCGCTGACCTGCACGGATGAGCCTGAAACGGCCCCTGACCTGGGCAAACGTCTCTCGACAACTGCCAGCATCTGGGGCCGTTTCTCGGCATTCTGTGGGGGTCCCGTGGGGTTGGTGTGGGGTTGGGTGGGCGGAGAGGGCTTAGCCGTGGGCTAGCCGCTCCCACCAGACCGATGCCCAGCGGGTCCCAGGGCCGCGCGGGCGGCCGGGGCTGGCAGGCCAGGCCAGGGGAGGGCCGTATTGGGCCAGCAGAGCCCCTCAGTGCGGCATCCTGACCGCTCTGGCGCGGTGCCTGAGCCATGCCCAGGCCGCCCCTCCCCCAGGTGTGCCCTGCCTGCGGCTGAGCCCAGGGGAAGGGTGGGGGGAGGGCCGGAGCCCTCAGCCCTGGGGAACCCCCGGCCAGCACTTTGTGCGCGCGGACAGATCTCTTGATGTGGAGAATCTCCACGCCCCCGATGGCCCTACGGACAAGGAACAAGGGCAGCCCGTGTCAGCCGAGAGCTACGACTATCGTTCAGCGCGTGGAGCGTTCCTTGCGGGTTGGGTTGGTTGAGTTTCCGAAACCCCCTGCGCCGTCTCGGCCAGCCCAGATCGCCTTCCCATTGCCAGCATTCGAGTTGGCCCAGCGCAGGACCAGAAGACCGCTCAGCGCGGACTGGAATCCATGCTGGTGGCCCAGGGTCGCGTCGGCGTCAACGTCGATGTGTCCCGCGTTCCCTACCGGTAGGTCCACTCCGGACTCATCGTCCGGCGCATCCTCCTGAGGCTGGCAGGCCCAGCCGGTCGCGAATCATCGTGACCTGCTGACCCGCCGAGATGCGCTCTGAGACCCGCATCCATTTGATCCAAGCCTGAGCGCGGTGAGCATGAGCCGCACGGTTCATGACTGACGCACGCCGGTTGATCCTGGTTCCCAGCACCTTGACCGGCTGCTCTACCTCGGTCGGCCAGGCGGCGGGAGGCTTGCGAAGCCGCGTGGCGAAGCCCCGTTCGGCCTTGACGAGCAGACGGGTTTCCCGCTTGATCTGCGGCAAGCGACGCTGGATCTCCCGAGTCGTGATCCAGTCTCGCCCCAGCCAGATGCGCCAGTTGAAGCGGTTGATGGCCTTGCTCACGGCACAGGCGTGGGTTAGGTAGTAGTTCCCCGCGCGATGCACGGTCATCCTGTCGACAGCCTGCGCGCTGGGCACGACCAGCACTGACCCCAGGACCACCAACGTCACCACGAGCGCCATCTTGACCTTCATGCGACCTCCCCAAGAAACCTGCCCGCCGTCAACGCTGCCTGGGAGGCAACCAATCCGACCAATCGACCGTACGCCTCCGTTGCCGACTTCCGAGGTGATCTGGGAAGTCCGTCCGATCTGCGGCCCTACTAACTCACAGTCACCGATCTGATCGAGGCGGCGGGGCGGGCACCGCCACGGTGAACTGACCCGAGACCCGGACATGCCGAGATCCGGTTGACCCTCGCGGGTTCATCTTGGGGGCCAGTGGTGTCTGAGCTCGGCGATGATCATCCAGTTCTCGGCGTGCAGGGTGAGGGCGCCGCCACTTACATTGACGTGCCGCACGTCGGTCAGTCGTTGAATGATCGGTGGCTCGTCTGGGCAGCCCACCAGCGTCGAACCCAAGTCGTCGGGGGGAAACACCAGGTCGCTGCCGTTCTTCCCGCTCTGCTGATAGGTCCCGAAGATGTCGTTGCAGCCGGTGGTGCCCGTCAGATGGCCGTCCTCGAATGTGAGTCGAACCCGACCGACGTAGGCGTCAGGGATGAGCGGTACCTGGCCGGTTCGGTCGACAAGGCCGCGTACCACCCAGGTGCCGTCAACATCCACACGGTCCTCCTGCGTGGGCTCAACTGTGGGTGACACCGTGATCTGGGGTGCGGGCGAGGGCCGATTCACTGGTTCCCGATGGAGCAGCGCCGCGGACCCGCCGGCAACGATCAGGACGGTCGATGCCGTCGCGGCGGTAACCAGCAGGCGTCGCTGGTGACGCTTGCGGCGCACGTTGGTGATCATCTTGGCTACCGGCGGTGGGTTCACCTGCTGGCGGTTGGCGATGCGTTCGAGCAGGGCCGGGAGCATGTCGTCGGTCATCGTGGGCCTCGCAGGGCTCGGAGATTCGGGTCCGTGGCCAGGGCACGGAGGGCGCGGGAGAGTCGGCTCTTCACGGTGCCAGGAGCCACGTCCAGCGCGGTGGCCATCTGAGCCTCGGTCAACATCGCGTAGTAGCGCAGAACGACAGACACACGCTGATCTCGCGGAAGCAGTTCCAATGCCCGTAGCAGGGTATCGGCATCATCAACCTGGCCGGTGGCATCTGGTGCGGGCTCATCAGGCACGCGGGCTACCGGCCGTTCCCCAGTCCAGCGCCGCCGCCGTGCCGAAGTGAACGTGTTGATCAAGACCCGATGAACGTAGGCGTCCCGATCCGTCGCTCGCTCAACGCTGGACCAGCTCAGCAAGCATCGCTCCAACGCAGACTGCACGATGTCTTCGGCCTCGGCCGGGGAACACCCCAACAGGACGGCGGCTCGCACCAGCCTCGACCAACGAGCAGCGACGAACTCGCTGAAGTCGTCGTCAGCCCGCATCCCTCACCGTCCCTAGATAGCCATCCCGACCGGTAGACGCTCCAGGGGATGCCCCAGGTTCCCAACCAGAACAGCCAAGCACGCGGCATCCGCGCCGAGCACCCAACCGTGCTGATCTGCCGCGATCCGGTCACCTACGGCGTCACGGTGACCGATCTGATCGAGGCGGTCGGTACGGGCACCGCCACGGTGAACTGACCGGACACCCGCAGCGCCACGCTGTCGCGCTGGTAGGCCGGGGCGTAGTCCCTGCTGGGCGTGATGCGGAAGTCCTCGGCCACGACGAGGTAGCAGCCGGTCCGGTCGTAGACCAGCACCTCCCCCGCAGCCAGGGCTGGCACTCGCACCACATCGAGTCCTGCGTACGAGCTGAGACCGGCCGGGTACATCGGCTCGTTGTTGCCGTTGAGCCGCGCCTCCTCGGTGATGGCATCGACTGGGGAGAGAGCGATGGTGCTCGGAGTTCCGCCAGCGGTGACGATCTCGGCCTTGGCGGTGTGCACCGCAGCCCACAGGCTCGCCCCATCGGCCTCGGTAGCGAAGTCGAGGACTCCACGAGGCTGGGGAACCACGCCGGAGCCGTGCAGCAGACCCTGGTCGAGGGTCCGGCCGAAGTAGGTCCTCAGCACCCGCTGGACCTCGCCCATCAGATCGACACGTGCGTCCCTGACGGCTCGGTCGGAGATCATCGCGATGCCGGCCAGTTCCTGGGCGACCGCGACGTAGGAGGAGGCGTCCACCGACAGGTCGGGCTTGGCGTCGCCCTCGTTGATCCAGGCCGCTCCGGCGACATCGGAGATCACCCCGAACACGGCCGAGGTGGTGCCGGAGTCGTAGCGGGTCAGCGACTGCGCGAACGGATTGCCGCCGACGATGGCCGCGATGAGCGAGCCGTTGATCGCAGGCGGGAAGGGATTGGGGGTGTTGCCGAACGAAGTGGTCAGAACCGGGTCGATGGCCATGACGGCCTCCATGCATGAGCAAGCGATTGCTCAGCACGGGCTCCAGGGGTCCAACCCTGGTCAGCACTCGGCTCCAGCCGGTCGGCTTCAATCAGCGCGACCTGTTGACCATTCTCCCTCGCAAGGACTCCACCCGTCCACGTGCCTCGGCCACGTCCTCGCCTTGCACCTGCTCCAACCAGCCGATGTCGCCGGTGGAGACCACCAGGGCAGCCACGAGATCGAGAGCCAGGCTGCGGTAGCGGTCTGCCTTCTGCTCGGCCCTCATCGCCTGGGCTCGGTAGCGCTCATCGCGTGAGGTCATGCCGAGGCCATCGGGCAGCCGTCGCGATGGTGGACGACGTAGGAGCCTTGCGCGGGGTAGGGCGTCGGACCGAAGTACGCCAGCGCCACTCCCCCGCCGCAAGGACAGGCCCGAGCCAGCAGGTCACGGGCCAGGGCTCGCTCATCGTCGGTCACCGGGTCCGGGTCATCTTCTAGTTGATACCCCATCGGCAGGCTGTACCAGGCGCGCCACGAGGTCGAGCACTCGGCGCAGACGTAGTAGCACAGCCAGCCGCCATCGACATGCCGGACCTCGCTCGGCACGATGTCGTGCTCGGGGTCGGCCCAGCCCTCGTGATGGTTGGGACAGGGCTCGGCCAGCGGCCTACGGACGGGCTTGGTCATGGTGCTCTCCTTCGTTCCGGGCGAGGTGACGAACCCCCCAATGACCCCCCAGACCCCCCGCATTTTGAGACACCCCCATACGGGGTGATGGGGGGGGTTTGGGGTCGAATCCCCCCGTGCAGAAATGCGGTGGGTCCGGGGGGGGTTCCCCGCGGGGTGTGGGGGGTTCGGGCAGGTCTCAAGCCGGCTCTCAGTCCTCATCGGACCCCCCCATGATTTCGTAGATGCCGTCTTCGCGACGATTGAGCCGCCCGGTCTTGATCCATCGCCCGATGGCCTTGTCGGCAGCCTTCGTGTTGCCCTCGTAGGTCTTCACGACATCGGCTCGGGTGATCATGCCGAAATCGGCGGCGTCGCGGACCTCTCGCCAGCGCCACCCCGTACGTCCGTCGCTGTCAGTGCGGTGCAGGTGATCCCACTCGCGGATCGTTTTGCCTGTGTCCTCCTCCTTCACGGTGACCCGCCATGCATCGCCCTGACCGGACTTGGTGAAGGACGATGCCGAGCCGCGCGTGGTGTTGTTGGCCTTGTCGATACCGACCAGGAGGACCGTGTCGTCAGCCGGGTCCTCCAGGGCCAAGATGAGCACGCGCGCGACCTGCCGGAGGACAGCGGTCAGCGACACCCGGTCCCTGGTGGACCCGTTGGTGCGGTTGGTGTGGGCCACGGCGAGGATGCACACGTCGGTCTGGCGGGCCAGCACAGTGAGCGGGTCCAGGGCCTCCCTCGCCTGCTGGGTGTCGCGCAGGACCAGGGTGCCCGGCACCACCGACACCCACGGGTCGATGATCAGCAGCGCGGCGTCATAGTGCTCGATGACAGCCCTGACCTCGGCGGTGTGGGTCGGCAGGTACGGGTGGCCGGTCAGGCTCTCTCGGTCCTTCACGATTAGGTGGACCAGCGCCGAGTCGACCCCGGCGGCGTCCAGCCTCGGGCCGAGGGCACGCTCGGGGTCGTCCTCGGCCACGATCAGCACGACGTGTCGTCCCGCGTCGGTGACCCGCTTGACCTGAGCGATCCACCACAGGCCCTTGCCGATCCCCTCCTCCCCGACCGCGACGACCACATCCCCGGCGGGCAGAAGACCGGGGATCAGCCAGACGGTCTTCCTACGCTTCACGTCACTCAGCGTGATCACGGTGAATGCTCCGATCTTGCCGTCTTGGTCGACCACGACCTTCGACGTGGTCGACTCCTGCTGCCCGGTGGTCTGCCCTGGCCGGGCGCGGACCCGGTCTGGATCCATGACTACGACTAGGTCTTCCAGCGCGTGGCCGTAGCCGAGGTGGTCCGAGATGTCCTTGCCTTGCTTGGCCTCGACCACGTAGGTGTCGCCGGTCCTGTCCTTAAGGCTGTCGAGGACGGCGTCGGCGTAGGCCTGGCCCGCCTCGTCCTTATCCCGGACCACCACCACGACACGAGCGCCCAGCAGCGGGCTCGCGTCCACCTTGTGCCAGTTGCCCGCGCCGCCAGGCGAGCAGGTTGCAGCCCGACCCGCCTTTGTGAGCGCGTGCACGTCGGACTCGCCCTCGACCACATAGGCGGTCCGGCCGTTGCCAATCGCCCGCCGCAACTCGGTGAGCCGATACAGCACGGGCGGCCCCTTGGTGTTGCCGGACTGGTGAAACCGCTTTCCGGGACGGCGGTGCACGACCCGACCGTCCTCGTAGGTGTAGGTCACCTCGCTCCCGTTGTCGAAGGTGTCCCCCCAGGTGAGGTTGAGCGCGGCCAGCACGTCCTCGGTCCTGCACCCGGCATGGCAGTAGAGCAGCACCCGGCCCTCGCCGGGGTCAGTGATGTGCAGCGACGGCTCACGGTCATCGTGGGCCGGGCACTGCGCCAAGGCATCCCGATCAAGCTTGGACTCCTTCACGACCGAGCCTTGCGCCTCCAACGCCTCGACCAGCCGCGCGTAGCCGGTTACCGTTGACACGTCGCTCTCCTGGTCGGTAGGGGTCGGCAAGCCATGTTGTTTCCTCCTTGGTGCGGCGGGCGGCTTTGATGGGGCCGCCCGCTTCGCACGTCTCAGCCCAAGGCGGCGCGACGGATGCGCTCCGCTCGGTGACTTCGCGCTGGCCGTCAGCGGCATGCCTCAGGCCATACCGCGCGTCTCTCGCTTGGACTCAAGCCACCGATCGACATCGGCGCGCTGGAACCTCACCCACCGACCCACCTTGATCCCGGCTGGGCCGTCGCCCCTGGAGCGCCACTGGTAGAGCGTGGCAATCGGAACCTGGAGCATGTCGGCCACCTGAGCCATCGTCAGCAGGGCCTCAGGGTTAGCAGTGCGAGTTGGCATGCCAGCATCGTGCGATGTGTGCCAATACCTGGACAAGACTTATTTGGTACTGTCTTGTCATGGCTTCGCAATACCGCGGTGTAGCCGCCAGCCGTTGGCAGTGGGTCGTTGGCTCTGACACGAGCTACGAAGACGACTGCCTGCGCATAGGTGGGGGCATCTGGCTGCTGCGTGATCTGGCTGTCTACATCCCCCGGCAGCGCGGTGCCCGAGTCGAGATCGACCTACAGGCCACCCCGACCGGGTATGCCATCCGCTCCATCTCCTCCCGAGAGCCAATGTCGCGCGGCGACATCCTCAACCTGCCCCTGGCCGCGCTGTTGGAAGAGGCCTGGTCTATGGGCCAGATGGATCGCCGGGGCGAGGATGAGCAAGGCATTCCCACCTACGTGCCGTCCGATGTCATCACGTCCCATGCTCCGCCAGGCGGCCGAGGTCGACCTCTTGACCATGCCCGAGTCGAGGCCGCTGCCCGCGCCTGGCGATCCGCAACCCTGGATCGGTTGAACGTGAAGCACGCCGTTGCCGCTGCCCTCACAGTCTCCGAGAGCCAGGCAGCCGTCTACATCCGCGCTGCCCGAGACCGTGGCCTGATCCCCCCGCGTGGTCAGGCCACTCCACCGCTTCCCCCGCCACCACCACACAGAGAGGAAGATCCCCATGGCTAGCGTCCAGAGGATCACGACACCGAAAGGACTCGTCCGCTACCGCGCTCGCTGGCGTGACCCAGAGGGCAAGGCCCGCGAGCGATGGTTCACCAAGAAGGGAGAGGCTGACCGCTTCGCGGCCAGCATGGCCACCGACGTCGCGCGTGGTCAGTACCTCGCCCCGGATGCCGGGCGGGTCACCTTCGCCGACTACGCCAGCAACTGGCTAGCGATCCAGGCCGTAGACCCTTCGACCCGGCAGGCGATGGGCATCTATCTGCGCGTGCACATCCTCCCAGCCCTAGGGTCAGCGCGCTTGGCTGACATCAGGCCTAGCAGCGTCGCCGGGCTGGTCCATCGCCTCTCGGAGACCCTGGCCCCCCGGACCGTTAGGCAGGTGATCGCCACACTGTCGGCCATCCTGGCCGCAGCCGTGGAGGATGGCCTGCTCCGGACCAACCCTGCCACTGCCAAGTCCGTCCGGCTCCCCCGCCCGGACTCGCGCAAGGTGGAGCCGTGGACTCCGGCTCAGGTGGCAGCCATCCAAGTGGCCATGCCCGCCCGCTACAGCCCTCTGGTGACCATGGGCGCCGGGCTCGGGCTGCGCCAAGGTGAGGCGTTCGGTCTCGCGGTCGAGGACGTGGACTTCCTGCGTGGCGTGGTCACTGTCCAGCGTCAGGTCAAGATGCTCGGCAGCCGACTCCTCTTCGCCCTCCCCAAGGGGCGCAAGGTCCGCACGATTCCCATGCCAATGGTCGTCCGCGACCATCTGGCGGCACATCTGGCCGCATACCCTGCCCGCGAGATCACCCTGCCGTTCGGAGACCTGAGCGGGGAGCCCATGACCGCCGCGCTACTGATGACCTCGCGCGAGGGCAAGCCTCTCAACCGCAACTACATCAACCCCGGCGTCTGGAAGCCTGCACTGGTGGCCGCAGGCATCGCGCCGACCCGTGACCATGGCAGCCACATGCTCCGCCACACCTATGCCTCTGTCCTGCTCGACCGTGGCGTGTCCATCCGCGCGGTCTCCGAGCACCTGGGCCACTCAGACCCAGGGTTCACCCTGCGCACCTACACCCACTTGATGCCCTCTGGCGAGGACCGCGTGAGAGCAGCCATAGATGACTCGTGGGGTTCTGGTGGGGTTGACGCGGGGTTGGCCTCTAGCGAGTGAGCATCTTCGCAGGTCAGAGCCCCGGACGCTCCGGGTCCGATCAGTTCTACGACATCTGATGTCCTCGGTGGTCGAGGTGTGAGGCGCGCCAGCGCCGAGCCTCGAGATCACTGTCCTGCACGAACGCGCGGCCCCGCGGAGGATTCCACCAAGTTTCCCCCTGCGGGGCCGCTGCGCGTTCGACCGGTCCCAAGCCACATCTGAACATCCGACGTGTTGCGGGCCTGGCTGGATGCCGACCTCCGGGCTTTCCGAGGGGCTGGACCCTGTGAGTCGTCGGGCCACGGTCGAAACCATTGGCCCTCCTTCCAATCGTCCGGCGCCTCGGTGGAGGTGGCGGCTATCAGGGGCGACCCCAGAACTCGTCCTCGGCGACTCCGTCCTCGGAGAAGAGGTGCACCTCGGCGATCTTGCCCTCGCGGACCGTCAACAGATCCACGCCGGCCAAGTCCATCGACCCTGCGTCGCGACGGCCGGAGAAGCGCACGGGAACCGCGACCCGCTCGCCGTTGACCATCGCCGGGCCGGTCACGGCGAGCTGGAAGCTGCCCTGACTGGCCTCCATCATTCCGCCCAGCAGAGCTCCGACACCCTCGGCGCCGACGTGGTCACCGGAGAACCGGTTCGCGCCGGGCTGGTGCCACACCACCGACTCGCTCAGCTGCGCCAGCGCCGTTGGCACGTCACCACGGCCCAGCGCGTCGAAGTAGGTGGCCGCCACCGCGGCGGGAGTTTGCTCAGACATCGTCATCTCCTTCAAGTTGGGTTCTGACCTGATAGTTTCATTTGGTAACCTGTCACCTCAACGTAACTAAAGGCCTCGACCGAAAGAACTTCGATGAACAACCCACCCTGGGACGTGATGGTCGCGACCTGCCCCTCACGGACCTCCCTGGCGAAGATCGCGAACAAGTGGACCGCGATGATCGTGATCGCCCTCAGCGACGGGCCGCTGCGGTTCGGTGCGCTCCGCGAGGCCGTCGACGGCATCAGCGGCAAGGTCCTGACCGAGACTCTCCGCGACCTCGAGCGCGACGGAATCCTCATCCGCACCATGTACAACGAGATGCCACCGCGGGTCGAGTACGCCCTCACTCCCCTCGGCCAGACCCTGCGCAAGCCCCTCGCCGCTCTCGGACGCTGGGCCGAAGAGCACATCGAGACAGTCCTGCGCGCCCGCGACGAGTACGACAGCCGCTGATGACTGCAGTCAGTGCGCCACCGTGCGCACACCTGCGATCCAACGGTCGAGTCCCCTGACCGGGGATGGAACTGGATGCCCCACGAGGACTCGCCCACGCGGTAGGCCTGGTGGGGGTACAGATCAGACTCAGCGAGCCAGATCGCGTCGGGTGGTAGCTCTCGGATGACGTCGCCGTGCATCGACCCCACCGGGAAGGGAGAGGGCAGGATGCCGAACAGGGCGTCGCCCTCGACCCCGGCACGCCAGCGGACTTCCGCCACGCCGGCTTCGATCCCGCTGCCGCCCACGGCAGTCTCTCCTCCGAACGCCTGCGCCATCAGCTGGCCGCCGAGGCAGACGCCCGAGGGTGGGCTTGCCGAGCTCAGCAGCGGCTCGCATCAGCACTCTGATGTCTTCCAGCCATGGATAGGCCTCGTCATCGAGCGAGCTCATGTCGCCGCCCATCACGACCAGTCCGTCGTCATCGAGAGTCGGTGCCACCGAGTCGCCCGCGTACGGCCTCACCACGCGCATCGTGATCCCGACCTCCTCGAACCGGCGGCCGAGCTGACTGATCGGGCCCAGCGGGTCAGGTTGGACCACCAGCAGACGAGGACCCTTGCTCACTGACGCTCCTTCCGGATCGTGAGGGTGTCAGATCGGCAGGTCGACGGCATCGAGACCGATGACCTGACTTCCCTGGAAGAAGCGGACCATGTCGGTCGGTCCGTGACCACCGATGCCGGCGTTGTTCCAGAACGACTGTTCAGACTCCTCAGCGAGGTCCGCTAGCTTGCAACCGTTTACCCTCACCTCACCCGCGCGCACCCGGGCCGCGGCGGCCATGGCCGCGTCGATGTCCGTTCCGAACACAAATCCGGCGAGGCCGGTCTCCGGTCCGTCTGATGCCGCGATGGCCGCTTCGTCGGACGCCATGGAGTGGATCGAAATCACTGGACCGAAGAGCTCCGCGGTCGAATCAGCAGCGTCGAGCCCGCTCACGACTGTCGGCGCGAGGAACCAACCCGCCAGGTGAGGGAGCTCGTTGACCGTCAGAGCAGTGCCGCCGCGACTGACCAGCTCGTCGATTCGACGAGTCAGATGATCGCGGTGAGCCGAGTGCGACAGCGGACCGACATCCGTGCCGTCATCGAGGCAGTGCCCGACGGTCAGGGCCGAGAGCCTGGCGAGCAGGGCGTCCACCAGCTGGTCATGCAGTGCCTCGTGTACCAACACCTTGCCAGGCGCCTCACACCACTGACCGTTGAGCTTGGTCATGCCGTCGACCAGGGCGGCGGCGGTCGCGTCGACGTCGGCGTCACCCAACACGACGGCGGGGTTGTGGCCGCCGAGCTCCAACTGCAGAGCGGTGAAGTTGGGCGCTGCAGCAGCGGCCACGGCCCGCCCGCCGGCGCCGCCGCCGGTGAACGAGATGGCGCGGACACGGGGGTCCGAGGCGATCTGGGAACCCACTGCGGCGGCCCCGTGCACGAGCTGGAACACGGCTAGCGGAAACTCGAGGTCGTCGAGCGCCTGCGCGATGATTTCCGTGAAGACCTGACACCCGCCAGGCGCCCACTCCGACGGCTTGAGAATCACCGGACAACCAGCCGCCAGCGCACTGGCCACCTTCGCCAGCGCCACGAACGTCGGCGCGTTCCAGGGGGCAAGTACTGCCGCGACACCCAAGGGGCGGCGTAGCAGTCGAACCGGGCGCTCCCCCGCGGGCAGGTCCCGCCCGATTCCCACCTCGACCAGCTGGTCCCGAGCGGACCGGACTCGCGGACCGAGATAGCTCGCCATCTGGACCGCCACATGCAGCGGGTTGCCATTGGCCATGGCGTCCTCGAAGGCGATCTCCTCGTACCGGCGGTCGAGACCGTCAGCGATCTTGTCGAGGAGTGCGATGCGTACCTCGACAGGCGCGCACTCCCACTCCCCTCCTGCATGGAGTTGAGCAGCCGCCTCGAGGGCCCGCGCCACATCTGCGGTGGACGTGGCTGCTTGCTGCTGGCGGAACTCGCCGGTGTTGGGATCATCCAGGGTGTTGGGCAGCGCCTCGGCCGGGCTCTGCCACCGCCCCTGGATGAAGTCGATCTGCGGTGCGGGCGGTCGGTGCCGGTCAGTGCTCATGGCGTGGGTCCTTGTTGGTCGGGGGCGGTGAGGTAGGCATGGGCATCGGTGTCCCAGGTCCCGGCGGTCAGCGGGAGTGCCGCGAGCTTGGATCGTTCGATCTTCTCGGTCGGCGTCTTCGGCAGGTCGGTCACCATCTCGACGTACCGCGGAACCATGTAGCGCGGGAGTGTCTGCGTGCAGTGCTCGACGACGTTCGCTGGAGTCACCGGCGAACCTGCCTGAGGGACGACGAAGATCTTGATGTCGTCATCGGAGAGCTCGCTCGGCACCCCGACTGCAGCCGACTCGCGCACCTCGGGACTCGCATCGACAGCGTGCTCCACGTCGGTGGCGGCGATGTTCTCACCGCGGCGTCGTATGACCTCCCTGGAGCGGCTGGCGAAGAACAGGTTGTCGTCCTCGTCGAGGTAGGCGAAGTCGCCGGTGTGGAACCAACCGCCGCGGAACGCGGTCAAAGTGACGTCGGGAATGCCGAAGTACTCCGACATCACGATCCCGGGCTCGTTGGCACGGATCAGGATCTCGCCGACCATCCCCGAAGGCAGGGGCTCCCCACTCTCGTCACCGATGATCACGTCGTACTCGGGGATCACGCGACCGCAGGATCCAGAGATCCTTGGCTCGTCGAGGGGCTGGTAAGCAGGCACGCCAGCGTCGGTCAGTCCGTACACCTCCACCAGTGGGAAACCGAACCGGGCAGACCATTGCGGTTCGCAGGCCGGCATGGGGACGCCCCAGGCCAGCCGCACCCGGTGTGACCTGTCATCGCCAGTGGGGGCCTGCTTCCAGAGAATGTTGGCGGTAGCACCCATGAAGTTGAAGACCGTGGCCTCGCTGGCACGCACCTCGTCCCAGAAGCGCGAAGCCGAGAACCGTATGGTCAGCGCGGCGGTCGCTCCGACGGCGATCGCTGCCGCGACGGTCAGCGTGGCCGCGTCGATGTGGAAGAGCGGGAACGGGGTGAACAAGACGTCACGCTCGGTGAAGCGCAGGTACTTGGCATGGATCTGTCCAGCCCGCACGACGTAGCGACGGGACAGAACGCACGCCTTCGGGACGCCTGTGGATCCAGACGTGAACAGCATGATCGCGGGGGCCAAGTCGTCGATGTCGGGCCGCCGGGCCGGGCCGGAGGCCTCGAGCTCGCTGAGGTCCCGGGCACCAGGGACTGCCGGCGTCGCGGCTGCGTCCCCGCCCGATTCAACGAACACTGGCAGGTGCTGTTGGTCGGCCTCTACCAACGCGGCGTGACAGGTCGAGGAGTGCTCGGGGTCGGTCACGACAAGGGACGGTCGAACCGTGCGGACTGCCCTGGCGACAAGGTCTGAGCTCAGGGCCGTGTTGACCGGGACGTTGACGGCGCCGATCCGATCGATGGCAAGCCACAGCATGACCTGGCTTGCACTGTTGCCCATCAGCAGCATCACGCGGTCCCCGGCCTCGACGCCCTGGACGAGCAGGCCGGTGGCCAACCTCTCGACCCGCTCGTCGGCCTCGGCGTACGAGATAGCTCCGTCAGGCGTCCACAGGAACGTCTTCGTGGGGCTTGAGTCCGCGCGCTCACCGAGTTGATCGGAGAGGCCCCCGGTGCGAACGACGGTTGGCGACGTACTAGTGACGGACACGCTCGCCGCCAGTCGTCTCGAGCTGGCTGTTCGGGTGAGCGGTCGGGACGACGACAGTCCCCATCGCGCTGGTGACCGGGAGCGGCTCCGCAAGGGCGCGGGACGCCGTGACCCCGGAAGCGGGGTCTGCCCGGGAGATGACGTGCGCTGCGAAACGCAGAGTTCGGCTCCGACTGCCGACCCGAACGACCTCGACCGAGACCTCCATGACGTCCCCGGCGTGCAGGGGCGCGAGGAAGTTGATCTCCGAGTAGGAAGCGAAGAGACCCTCGTCGTTGTCCAACTGGACGCAGAGGTCTGTGGCGATGTCGTTGAACAGTCCGACGACGTACGCACCGGACGCAAGACCGCCGGCGTAGTGCGCTTCTCCGTGGTGGACGTACCGGCGATGGACGAGGTGGAAGCCCACCTCGGGCACGGGTCGATCCACGTAATGGTCTCGGCTCATGCGTCCGCTCGGGACATGTCGACCACGACGCGTACGTTGTCGGGCTCCGCCATGGCGTCCAGGCCTCGGTTGATGTCAGCGAACTTCACGACGCTGCTGACCATCGAGTCGAGGTCGAGGCGGCCGCTGCGGTAGTGATCGGTGAACATCTGCACGTCGCTGAGGAACCGGCTCGCGCCCATGTAGGCGCCGCGGATGCCTCGGTCGCCGTAGACGAGGTCATCTGCCGAGATGTTCAGGGTCGCCCCCTCGGGCATCAGGCCGAGGATGGTGGCGAATCCGGTGGGCGCCAGGCAAGCGAAGGCAAGCTCAGCCGTGGCTGTCCGCCCCACCGCCTCGATGGCATGAGTGACGCCACCCGGGACGATCTCGTGCAGCGCGGCGACGGTCTCAGACTGCACTGGGCCGGCCAGCACGACATCTGTAGCGCCGAACTTGCGCGCGAGCTCGAGCTTGCCCTCTACGGAGTCCACCGCCACGATCCTGCGTGCGCCGGCCAGTCGAGCTCCTTGGATCGCCGAGATGCCCACACCGCCACAACCGATCACCGCGACGGTGTCGTCGGGCGCGATCGATGCTCCGTGCACCACTGCGCCGACGCCCGTGGTGACGCAGCAGCCGAGCAGACAGGCCACCTCCGGAGGAACAGATTTGTCGATCCTGGCCAGAGAGGACTCGCTGACGAGCACCGCCTCCGCGAAGGCACCGATGCCACCGAGCGCGCCGATCTCGGTGCCGTCGGGGCTGGTGTGCTTCGGGCGTGGCCGGTATCGCAGCTCGGCAACTCGCTCACACTGCGTGGGGCGTCCGCCCGCACACTGGCCGCACCTGCCACAGCCGGGCGTGATGGTGACCACGACGCGGTCACCGACGGTGAACCCGGTGACGGCGTCCCCGAGGCGCTCGACGATGCCGGCAACCTCGTGGCCCAGGATCGTGGGCGTCTCGATGGGCAGCGATCCCTTCAGGTAGTGAAGGTCGCTGTGACAGAGGCCGACGCGCTCGACGCGCATCAACACCTCGTTGGCCAGTGGGTCGTCGATGATGACCTCCTGCAGCTCCAGGGCTTCCCCCGGCTTGGTCAGGACTGCCGCCATGATCCTGGTGCTCACGCGTGGGGTCTCCTCAGGTCGCCGACACTTGCGTTCAAGTGGTTCGTACCGTCGTCGACGGCTATTTCATGTTCGGCCTGCTCTCGTCGACTGACAACGTGCGTGACGCACTGCCCTGAAGTGCATGGTGTGCGGCGGAGCCACCTGGCGCAGGAGGGATGTTGCCTACGGTTGAGGCTCGGCTCTCAGGTCATGCACGAAGCCGTCTCCGCTCAGCACTTGGAAGGGACCTGCCGTGACGTTCGTCATCACCGGTGGCTGCTGCAACGACGCCTCCTGCGTGCCGGTCTGCCCGGTCCAGTGCATCCGGCCACGTCCAGGAGATCCTGACTTCACCTCCGCCGAACAGCTCTACATCGACCCTGCCACGTGCATCGACTGCGGCGCCTGCATGGACGAGTGCCCGGTGAGCGCGATCCACGGAGAGTGGGACCTGCCCGAGGAGCTCGACGACTACCTCGCCATCAACGCCGAGTACTTCTCCAACAGCCCGATCGAGGTGTCGTCGCCACCAGATCGAAAGCGGCGCAAGCTGGCCGAAGGATCCCAGCTGCGCGTCGCCATCGTGGGCACCGGCCCAGCTGGCTGCTACGCCGCGTCGGACCTCAGCGACATCAAGGGCGTCGAGGTCTCGGTCTTCGACCGACTGCCGACCCCATTCGGCCTTGTCCGTGCCGGTGTCGCTCCTGACCATGCGAACACCAAGCAGATCAGCAAGCGGTTCGGTGCCGTCCTCGCGCGCTCGAACGTCCATTGCTACCTCAACGTCGAGCTCGGCCGAGACATCACGATAGACGAACTCCTTCAGCACCACCACGCCGTGATCTGGGCCGGCGGCGCGACCTCGGACCGTCGACTGGGCATCCCGGGCGAGGAGCTCGAGGGCTGCGTCTCCGCCCGCGAGTTCGTCGCCTGGTACAACGGCCACCCGGAGCATTCCGACCGTCGCTTCGACTTCTCCGCCGGCACCGCTGTCGTCATCGGCAACGGCAACGTTGCACTCGACGTCGCCCGCACCATGGCCCGCCCTGCTGAGGCGTTGAGGGACACCGACATCGCTACCCACGCCCTCGAGGCGCTCAAGGACAGCAAGGTGGAGCGCGTCGTGGTGACCGCGCGACGGGGGCCTGAGCACGCGGCCTACACCAGCGGCGAGCTGGCGAGCCTCATCCATCAGACTCCCGGCACTCAGGTGTCGGCGAAGGCCGCGGAGACACAGCACCTGGCCAAGCGGTCGGATCGCGCAGCCGAGCTTGTGAAGACTCTCCCCGAGGCCGACTCGCTGAGCCGAGGAATCGTCCTTCGTTTCGGGCTCACTCCCGTCGAGATCAGGGGTGACGGCTCCGTCGAAGAGGTGGAGTTCCGCAACGAGACCGGCGAGGTCGAGGTCGTTTCGACGTCCCTTGTCGTGAAGGCCATCGGCTACCGCGGCAGCTCGGTGATCGACCTTCCCTTCGACGAGTCAGCCGGCACCCTCCCGCAGATGTCCGGTCGGTTGGTCGAACCCGTGTCCGGAGATCCCCTGGTCGGCTTGAACTGCTCAGGGTGGATCAAGCGTGGGGCCACCGGCATGATCGGGACCAACAAGACTGACTCCGGCGAGACAGTGGAGGCTCTCCTTCACGATTTCGAGGTCGGACGGTTGACCGAGCCGGTGGCAGGTCAGGTCGAGCTCGAGCGCCTGTTGGGCTCGCGTCAAGTGACCGTGGTTGACCATGCCGCCTGGGTGAACATCGACCGGGCGGAACGCGCCGCTGGGAAGTCCGCTGGGCGGCCACGCATCAAGCTGGTCACCCAGGCGGAGCTCCTGAAGGCCGCAGGGGTGAGTGGCTGATGGATGCTCACCAAAAACGACCACCCAGGAGGAATGCTTCCTTGGGGTCGAGCAGCGCCCTCCTGAAGCAGAGCCTGGCAAAGCAGTACCCAGTGGTGTCGCACGGTCATGGGGTCTTCCTCTACGACACCGACGGGCGCGAGTACCTGGACGGGGCGAGCGGCGCCATGACCGCGAGCATCGGGCATGGGGTCGCAGAGGTCGCGGAGGCACTGAGCGAGCAGGCGAGTCGGATCGCCTTCACCTATCGGACACAGTTCACCAGCGAGCCCGCGGAGGAGCTTGCGCGACGGCTCGCTGACATCGCTCCTGGTGACCTCAGCACCGCGTTCTTCGTGAACAGCGGCTCCGAGGGAACCGAGTTCGCGATCCGAGCGGCGGTCGGCCACTGGCAGGAGGTGGGGCGACCGGGCAAGGTGAAGGTCCTCGGCCGACACATCAGCTACCACGGCATGACGATGGGATCCCTGTCCATGTCGGGTCACGCAGCGCGGCGTCCGGACTACGGGTCACTCCTGCACGCCTTTCCGGTTGCACCACCCGCCTACGCCTACCGCTACGCGCGCCCCGACGAGAGCGAAGCCGCGTACGCCGCACGGTCGGCCGCAGAGGTCGAGGCGGCAATTCTTGCTGAGGGTCCTGAAACCGTGGCCGCCCTCATCGTGGAACCGATCGTTGGAGCTGCCGGCGGCGTGCTTGTTCCCCCAGCCGGCTACCTGGCACACCTGCGGGACCTGTGCGACCGCCTGGAGATCCTGCTGATCGCGGACGAGGTCATCACAGGTGCGGGTCGGACCGGCGAGTGGTTTGCTTGCTCCTCTGAGAACGTCGTGCCAGACGTCCTGGTCATGGGCAAAGGAATCAGTGGCGGGTACTACCCCGTTGCCGCGGTCCTCCTCCGTGGGCACATGGTGGAGGCACTTCGCTCAGGAAGCGGCGTCGCCCCGTTCGGCCACACGTTCTCCGGCAATCCGCTCGGGGCGGCGACCTGCCTAGCCGTTCTGGACCTCCTCGAGCGAGAGCAGGTCTTGGAGAACGTTCGCGCCCGCGGACGTCAGCTCCAGGCTGGCCTCCATGACCTGGCGGAGCGTCACCGCTTCGTGGCCGACGTTCGAGGTCGCGGACTCCTTTGGGGATTCGAGCTCGTGACCGACCTGACCACGAAGGCGCCTCCCGCCGCGCGCCACGACGCGTCGAACGTCCTCGCGGCGGAGTGCTCGAGACAAGGCCTGATCGTCTATCCCGCTGGCATTGCACCCCTGAACAACGCGGTGATCGTGTGCCCCCCGCTCACCATCACCGAGGAGGAGGTTGCGCTACTCCTGCACAAGCTGGGCGATGCACTGGAGGCCATGGACGACCACGTCGTCCGATGGGCGGCGGTCGCTCCTTCTCCTGCCCAGTAGTCGCGTCACCGGCCGACGAGCGGCGCCCTTCCATAGGCCTTGATCGGCCGCCCCCAGCGACGACAGCGACGGGATCGCAACATCGCCAAGCCTTCGGTCTCGGCCGACCTCTTAGAGACAAGTAGCCGCATGGCGTGCGCTCTACGGGCGCCCTTGAGTTCCCCCAGATTTCCCCCACACGGGTGCCTATTCAGTGCCTACTACACGCCGACCCCGTCAGGACGTACCGTCGATGCACCCCATCTGACCTGTGAAAACAGGTCATGTTCGAAGCGAGTCGATCATGGTCCCGGTTGTACGACATCTGATGTCCTTCGGTGGTCGAGGTGTGAGGCGCGCCAGCGCCGAGCCCAAAGACCACTGACCTGAACAAGCACACGGCCGCGGGGAGGACCTGCAGGGCCGCTGTGCGTGCAGCCAGCCGTCGACCGCGGCCGCCCTGGCGTGAGCCCGAAGACATCGACAGGACGATGCAGGTCCTGCGATCCGCGCAATCAGTGGCCCCACGGCCTGTCTCCAGACCTAAGGTCCTATTCGGTCCGCCACGAGCTTCGCGAACGACCGGGCCAGCTGCTCGGCTCCAACGGAGATCACGCGCTCGTGACGCATGACGGTTTCCACGCCATCCACTACGCGCTGCAGCGCCTCACCGGTGTCCGTGATGTAAGTGGCCCAGCTCGCATACGTGCTGGGCGAGACCTCGGGATGGAACTGGACCCCCCAGGCCGAGGTCCCCACGCGGAACACCTGATGACCGTAGGCCTCGGACTCCGCCAGCCACACCGCGTCAGGGGGCAGTGCGGTGATGGCGTCGCGGTGCATGGTGATCATGCTCAGTGGCCACGACAGATTGGCCAGCAGCACGTCGCCCTCGGCCCCGGCTCTGGGATGGACGACAACGGCACCGGCCTCCATGCCAGAGGCACCGGGTTCGACTCGACCACCCAGCGACGCGGCGAGCAACTGACCCCCCAGGCAGATGCCGAGCGTGGGCGCTGCCATGGACACTGCGATCCTCAGCAGCGCCATCACATCGGCGAGCCAAGGGAAGGCATGGACGTCGTTGGCGCCCATGTCCCCGCCGAGCACCACGAGAGCGTCCTCGACCAGCTCATCGGGAACCACCTCGCCCGCGTACGGCCGGACCAGACGCACGTCGATTCCCTCGTCCTCGAGCCAGCCAGCGAGGAGTTCGGGAGGGTCCTCGGCGTCCGGCTGAATGATGAGTACCGATGGCACGACTACGCCAACACGTCGCTCAGGTCGACCGTGTCGATGCCGACCGCCTCGCCGACCGGTGCGTTGGTGAGGAGCCCGGCGTGGGTGTTGAGGCCGAGCGCGAGGCTGTGGTCGGCCCGGCAGGCGTCGGCCCAGCCCTTGTCGGCCAGCGCCACGGCGTACGGCATGGTCGCGTTGGTCAGGGCGTACGTCGAGGTGTTGGGCACCGCGCCGGGCATGTTGGCCACGCAGTAGAACGTCGAGTTGTGCACCTCGTACGTCGGGTCCGCGTGGGTCGTCGGGTGGGTGTCCTCGAAGCAGCCGCCCTGGTCCACCGCGATGTCGACCAGCACCGAGCCGGGCTTCATCCGCGACACCAGCTCGTTGGTGACCAGCTTGGGCGCCTTGGCGCCCGGGATCAGGACCGCACCGATGACCATGTCGGCCTCGGTGACCTGCTGCTCGATCGCCAGCTTGGACGAAGCCAGGCCGTGCACCCGGTTGTTGTAGCGCCAGAACGACATCCGCAGCTTGTCGAGGTCGGTGTCGAGCAGCGTCACGTCCGCGCCCATGCCGAGCGCGATGTTGGCGGCGTTCTGGCCGGAGACGCCGGCGCCGATGATGACGACCTTGGCGTTGGCGACCCCGCCGACACCGCCCATCAGCACGCCGCGGCCACCCTGGGCCTTGAGCAGGCTGTAGGCGCCGACCTGGGGCGCCAGGCAGCCGGCGACCTCGGACATCGGGTAGAGCAGCGGCAGGCCGCCGGAGGGCAGCTGGACGGTCTCGTAGGCGATGCCGGTGACCTTGGTCTTGAGCAGCTCCTCCGTCAGCGGCTTGTCCGCAGCGAGGTGGAGGTAGGTGAAGAGGGTCAGCCCCTCACGGAGGCGGTGGTACTCCTCGGCGACCGGCTCCTTGACCTTGAGCACCATGTCGGCGGCGCCCCACACGTCGTCGGCGGAGTCGATGATCCTCGCCCCCGCGGCGACGTACTCCTCGTCGGGAATCTGCGAGCCGAGACCGGCTCCCTTCTCCACGAACACCTCGTGGCCGTGGGCGACGAGCTCGTGGGTGCCGATCGGCGTGATCGCCACCCGGTACTCGTGGTTCTTGACTTCCTTCGGAACGCCGACCTTCATGACTCTCCTTGACTCGTGATGGAGGCAGGCCCAGGCCCGGCCCGACTCGCGAGCCGGGCCTGGTGCCCTGGTGTTCAGTCCTTGCTGCCGGGCCGACCGAAGTCGTGCTTCGCGTCGTGCTCGAGCTGTGCCCGCAGCGGCTCCTGGTCGACGAACGCGTCATCGAGCTCGTCGTCGTGCAGCTGCCCGATCAACGCGTACCGCTCCGGGCTGCGTGCCTTCAGATACAAGGCGTATCCGAAGCCGAGCGCGGCCACCAGCGCGACGTACAACGGGATCAGGTTGACAACGAGCTTGTCCGCACCGGCCAGGAACTTGAGGTTCCGGATGAGAAGCACGACGACGACGAGCTGGGCCAGCGCGCCAAGGGCGGGTGCGATGATCGTCGTCCACACGTTCGCAGAACCCGTCCGCCCGACACGGTTGAAGTAGAAGATGACCGCGATGGACACCGTGAGCTGGACGGCGATGACGCCGAGGGTGCAGAAGATCGGAACCCACGTGCCCAGCTGGAGGAGTGGATCCGCTCCACCGATGGCGAACGCCATCACAGTGACGATGGCGACAGTGGTCTGCACGCCGGCCGCGACGTGTGGAGACTTGTAGACAGGGTGGGTCCTGCCAAGCGCCTTCGGGAGAATCCCGTCGCGGCCAAGTGAGAAGAGGTACCGCGAGGCGTTGTTGTGGAAGGCGAACGAGCAGGCGAAGAAGCCTGTCACAACCAAGAAGTCCATGGCGACCCGGAATGCGTGCGCCGAATAGTCGTCTGCCAGAACGAAGAAGTACTGGTCGTAGAGCGCCGCGGCCTGCCCAGGCGAGTCGGAGCCGAAGCCGACGACCGCGGCGTACGACACGAAGGTGTAGAAGACGCCAAGGGTGATGACGGCGATGAACGTCGCGCGCGGAACGCTGCGCTTGGGGTCGACGGTCTCCTCGCCGTAGATGGCCGTCGTCTCGAAGCCGATCCAGGACCAGAAGGCGAAGAAGAAGCCGATACCAAGCGCTGGAGCGTCTGCCCAGGCACTGGGGCTAAGCGCCTCTGGCATCTGGCCCTCGGCGCCGCCACGAACCACGATGAGAAGGGCGACCACGAAGACCACGAGCACCTCGAGCGTCAAGGCCACCCCCAGGAGACGAGCGGTCACGGTGACCCGGAAGAACGAGATCACGAACATCGCCACCAGGGCGACCAGGCAGCACCAGTACCACTCGATCGAGATGCCGACGTACTTGTCGAGCAGCGACGATGCATACAGCCCGAACCCACCCTGGATGGCGGCCGCGATCATGCTGTAGGCGGCGGCGACGGTGAAGCCTGTGGCTAGCCCGATCGGTCGGCCCAGGCCGGCAGTGGCAAACGTGTAGAACGCCCCCGCCGAGGTGATCCGCTTCGCCATCTCTGCGAACCCGATCGAGAAGATCACCAGGATGACCGTCACCGCTGCGTAGGTGACCGGCGTGGCGATCCCGCTGCCATAGGCCAGGGAGATGGGGATGTAGGCCGAGGCCACCACCAGCGGCGCGGCCGCTGCGGTCACCATCAGGACGATGTGGAAGAAGTTGATGGAGCTTCGCAGAAGGTTGGTGGAGGGCGACCCGACGCCCTCTCCTTCCGCACGGTTGTCGACAGTTGCCATTTCGTCCGCCTCAGTGGAGTGTCATGGACTCGAACAGGTCAGTGCTGCACGGGCCACGTCGCCCATTGCGCAAGCGTCTGGACGCTATGGGGGTCGGGTCATGGCGGGCTATGTCGAGAAGCGCCCGACTTGAACCTACGCATGTGCGGACTGCACACCGGCCTCGCGCGCTCATGCTGAGCACTGTTTGGGGAGGTCGACACCGACTGCGCCCACATGCGCGGCGCCGCCGGGCGAGCCGAGGGGCGCACCGCGACCCGGCAGCACGACGGTGAAGAAGGCCACGTTGACGGCATAGTCGTCACCGGAGTCGGCGTACTCGATGGCGTCGACCGGGCACACCGACTCGCATGCGCCGCAGTCGATGCACTCGTCGGGCTGCACGTAGAGCCGGGTGTCGCCCTCATAGATGCAGTCGACGGGACACACGTCGGTGCATGACATGTCCTTGCTCTCGCGACAGGCGTCGGAGATGACGTACGGCATCTCAGCCTCCTTCGTTCGTGCTGTGGCCGGGGAACACCCCGGCGTCGGGGTCGAGGTCGCGGGCCAGGTGGTTGACCGCGATGGCGGCCTCACCGAAGCCGACCGAGATCAGCCGAACCTTGCCCGAGTACTCGCTGACGTCGCCGGCGGCGTACACGCGCTCGCGAGAGGTTCGCATCGACGAGTCCACGGCGACGTGGCGTCCACTCATCTGGAGTCCCCACTCGGCGATGGGACCGAGGGCGGTGTTGAACCCGAGCGCGGCCACCAGCAGCCCGCACGGCACGTGCTGCACGTCGCCGGTATCCGGGGTGTGCACGGAGACCGCCTCGATGGAGCCCGACCCGTGGATCTCGGAGACCTCAGCCTCCAGGACCTGCCGTACGTCGGTCCGCCGGAGCCTCTCGAGGCTGGCCTGGTGGGCGCGGAAACCGCGCCGTCTGTGAACCAGAGTCACGGAGTCGGCGCGTTCGGCCGCGGCGATGGCCCAGTCGACCGCACTGTCGCCGCCGCCCACGACCACGACCGCCTTGCCGTCGAAGGAGTCGAGCGACGGCACGAAGTGCACCAATCCCGACCCGTGGAAGTCGCGGGCGGCCGGCAGCGGCTTCGGGGAGACCGACCCGAGCCCGGCGGCCAGCAGGAGGCCGCGTGTGGTCAACTCCCGGCCACCTGATAGTCCAAGGACCAGGTCCTGGTCGCCACCTAGCTCCTGTGCCACCTCGCCGAGGTAGACGCTCGGCTCCCATTGGGCCATCTGGTCGACGAGCCCGTCCACAAGGTCCTGCCCACGGATCGCGCGGAAGCCCGCCACGTCGTGGATGAGCTTCTCGGGGTAGAGCGCCGTGACTTGGCCTCCCACCTGCGGGAGGGGGTCGACAACGGCGACTCGCAGCCCGCGGAAGCCAGCGTAGTAAGCGGCGTACAGCCCGACCGGGCCGGCCCCGACCACGACGACGTCGAAGTCGGTCGTCTCGCCGTCAGGCGTATCACGCTCCAGAATGGATGCGATGTTCATGACGTCGCGATGAAGATGTTCTTGAGCTCGGTGTAGCCATCAAGGGCTGCCAGACCGAGCTCGCGTCCGACGCCGGACTGCTTCATGCCGCCGAAGGGGGTCTGAACGCGCACCGAGGTGTTGGAGTTGATCGAGACCGAGCCGGTCCTGATACCACCGGCGACGCGGAGCGCCTGCCCGATGTCACCGCTCCACACCGAGCCGCTGAGGCCGTAGATGGAGCTGTTCGCCTCGCGGATCACCTCGGCCTCGGTGTCGAACGGGAGCACGGTCGCGATCGGGCCGAAGATTTCCTCCTGGACCAGGCGGTGCGAGCGGTCCGGGGCGACTGCGATCCGTGGCGCGAACCAGTTCCCCGGTCCTTCCGGGGCGGTACCGGCCTCAATGAAGTCGACGTCGTCGGTGAGGAAGCTGCTGACCTTCTCGTGGTGCTGCGCCGACACGAGCGGGCCGAGCACGGTCGCCAGGTCGCGCGGATCACCGATGGTGGCGGCACGCGAAGCCTCGGCGAAGAACTTCACATAGTCGTCGAACACCTCACGCTGGACGTACATCCGGCTACGGGCGCAGCAGTCTTGGCCGGTGTTGCCGAAAACGGCGCCGACGCCGGCTCGGGCAGCCTTCTCGATGTCAGCGTCGGCGAAGACCACGGAGGCGGACTTACCGCCAAGCTCCAGGGTCAACCGCTTCAGGGTGGCGCTGGCGACCTGGGAGATCTGCTTGCCGACCTCGGTGGACCCCGTGAAGCTGATCTTGTCGACCCCGTCTATGTCGGTGAGCCGGTGACCCACGACGGACCCCTTACCCGTCAGGCACTGGAGCAGCCCGTGGGGCAGGTCGAGCGCTTCCACGACCTCGACTAGGCGCATGGTCGAGAGCGGCGTGATCTCGGCCGGCTTCACGATGACCGCGTTGCCGCAGGCCAGTGCCGGGGCGATGTTCCACGATGCGATCGCGAGCGGGAAGTTCCACGGGGCGATGACTGCGACGACGCCCATCGGCTCGCGCACTGTGAAGTCAACGCCACCGTCGACCGGGATGGACTGGCCGACGATCTTGTCGACGGCACCGGCGTAGTAGTCGAAGGTGTCAGCGACCATGGCGACTTCGCCTCGGCTGTCGGCGATCGGCTTGCCGACATTGTCCGTCTCGAGCAGTGCGAGCTCCTCGAGGTTGTCACGGATCGCGTCGGCGATCCGACGCAGCGCACGCGAGCGGTAGGCAATCGGCTGGCTGGCCCAACGGAGCTGGGCCTCGCGGGCCCGGGCGACGGCGCGGTCCACATCTGCGATGTCGGCCTCAGGCACTTCCGCGAGTCTCTCCTGGGTGGCCGGGTTCAAGATCATCGTCACGCGAGGTTCCCTTCCACGACGTGGGGTGTGCGTCGGCTCCCGACGCGTCGCCACTGTGGTGTGCACTCCGCTGCCCCCTCAATGTGCAGCTCGCACACGGATGACCTCATCCACGTGCGGCAGGCTCACTGACACCGACCCCGGCCTCGACCTTTGATGAGGCATCGCCACCTGCAACGGAGGATCCATGAGCGAAATCAGCACCCGAGCCGAGATGCTCGACTTCCTCGAGAAGCACGAGATCCGGACCGTCCGCGTCGGCGCGGTCGACATCGACGGCGTATGGCGCGGCAAAAGGATCCCGGTGCACTACTTCTCCGAGTCCGTGTGGGAGAAGGGCACAAACATCTGCAACATCCTCTTCGGCTGGGACATGGTCGACGAGTCGCTCCCCGGCCTCGGCTACACGGGATGGCAGACCGGCTACCCGGACATCACGCTCAAGCCGGACCTGGCGACGCTGACGCTGACGCCATGGGAGCCGCACACCGCCGCAGTCATCTGCGACATCGTCGAGCTCGACGGGACGCCCCTCGACCTCTCACCTCGACAGGTTCTCCAGCGCGTGGTCCGTGAGGCAGAGGAGATGGGCTTCGCCCCGCGCGCGGCGTACGAGTTCGAGTTCTACGTGCTCCGGCAGCCCCCGGGGCAGCTCAACGCCACCGATTTCCGAGATCTCGAGCCGCTGACGTACGGCAGCCGCACCTACAGCCTCCAGCGCGGTCACGCGACCGAGTACCTCAGATCGG
>Ga0209023_10001696_pt1 | contig 28910 bp, 22 predicted proteins | sample LakOneMetagenome_FD_187468 | JGI IMG/M metagenome (GOLD analysis project Ga0209023, IMG submission 187468) | Freshwater and sediment microbial communities from Lake Erie, Canada (SPAdes) (version 2) | ecosystem: Environmental > Aquatic > Freshwater > Lentic | place: Lake Erie, Canada...
CGTCGAGCACCTTGCGCATGTGTTCCTTGTCGCGGAACAAAAACGGCATGGTGGGCACCATGGTCGCGGGGCAGATGTTGTTCATGGGCGCGACGTTCACGCGCGTCATGGCGATCGCACCCAGCTTGGTCTGCTCGATGGTGTCCTTCTCGATGCCGAGCGACCCCTTGGCATACACCTTGATGCTGTGCTTGCCGCCGGTGGCCTTGGACAGCGTCTCGCCCATGTGGCGCACGGCCAGCACGGTGGGGTAATCCTCGGGGTGGATGTCCGACGAACGGAACTCCGTGGCCTGCGCGGCCAGGCTGCCAAACAGCATGCTGGCGGCCAGAGCGACGCGGCCGAACAAGTGGGGGATCTTCATGGTTGTCTCCTGGTTGAAAGTGTTGTGAATTGGGGGAGAGCTCCGAAGGCCTGTTGTCGTCAGGCGCTCCGGTAGGGTGTTTCTGGCAGTCCCGCCACGCCGGGGCGGGTGGCGAAGATTCCGCCGCCCAGCACCACGTCGTCGCCCTGCGGCTGACCGGGGCGGATGGAGGTGATGAACAGCACGTCCAGCCCCGGGCCGCCGAAGCTGCACATCGATGGCTTGCTGGTGGGCACGGCGATGGACCGGTCCAGGCGCCCTTCGGGCGTGAAGCGGTGCACCACGCCGGCGTCGTTACCGCAGATCCAGTAGCAGCCGTCGGCATCCACCGCACCGCCGTCGGGCCGGCCGGGCAGATCGCGCATGTCCACGAACAGCGAGCGCTCGCCCAAAGACCCATCGTCGTGCAGCGGCAGTTGCCAGATCTGCTGCACGCTCGGGTGGCTGTCGCTCAGGTACATGGTCTTGCCGTCGGGGCTGAAGCCCAGGCCGTTCTGCGTGACCAGGCCCGACACCAGCGGCGCCGACAGGCCGCGGGGGTCCATGCGGTAGAGCCCGCCGGCAGGCTGCGCCAGCGACATGTCGCGCACCATGGTGCCCGTCCAGAAGCGGCCCTGGCGGTCGCAGCGGCCGTCGTTGAAGCGCATGCCGGTCTGGGGGTGCTCGACGCCCGCCAGCCGCGTGGCAGCCAGCGCGCCCGACGCATCGGGCCGCAGATGAAAAACGCCCGTGTCCATGCCCGCAATGAGCCCGCCGGCCGCATGCAGCGCGATGCAGGCGGGGCGCTCGGCCGTCTCCCAGCTTTGCACGCGCTGGTCTGCATACATCCAGCGGTGCAGCTTGCGGCCTTCGATGTCGACCCAGTAGAGCGCCTGCTCGGCAGGGCTCCACACCGGGCTCTCGCCCACCTGGTCGCGGTGGTCGGGCAGCAGCAGGTCCACGGCAGGCGTCATCGGGGCGCTCATTCGAAAGGACCGGTGCGCACGAAGGGGCCGCCCTGGTAGATCACAGCGGGGTCGGTCAGGTCGGGGTGCGGGTCGGCCGCCTCGACCTTGGCGCGGAAGGGCTCGGAGCTGTCCTGTGGGCGGTAGCCGATGTGGCGGGCCAGGGTGTTGTCCCACCAGGTGGTGGTGTTGTCGCCCATGCCGTAGATGGTGCTGTGGCCCACGACCGGCGCGGTCAGGCTGGCGACCACCAGGCGCTCCAGGTCGTCGTAGCTCATCCAGGTGGCCAGCATGCGGCGGTTGCGTGGCTCGGGGAACGAGGAGCCGATGCGCAGGCACACGGTCTCGATGCCGTAGCGGTCGAAATAGAAACGCGAGAGGTCTTCGCCAAACGCCTTGGACAGGCCGTACAGGCCGTCGGGGCGGGCGGGGTCGTCCAGGGCAACCACTTCGTCCTGGCGATAGAAGCCGGTGACGTGGTTGGAGCTGGCGAAGATGACGCGTTTGACGCCCTGCTTGCGCGCCGCTTCATACAGGTTGTATGCGCCGACGATGTTGGCCTGCAGGATCAGATCCCAGGGCTGCTCGGTGGACACGCCGCCCAGGTGGATCACGGCGTCCACGCCTTCGAGCAGGTTGAGCACCGCGCTGGCCTCTTCCAGCCGCGCGGGGCGCACTTCCTCGCCAGCGGCTTCGGCGCCCAGGTCTGCAATGTCCGACAGGCGCAGCGTGGTGCAGTAGGCCGCAAGCCGCGAACGCAGCTCTTTGCCCAGCCCCCCTGCGGCGCCGGTCAGGAGCAGGCGTTGAAAACGGATGGGCGTCGGATGGCAAGGCATGGCGGTTACAACGGCAGAGGTTCTTGGTACAGTGACAACACTCTTGCTATACGTCATCAGTTGTCGTACAACAAAGAAAGAGCAATGTACTGCTTCTGCCCCACGAAGCCCCATAGGGATAACACCAAGAAATGAACACCGTTACCGAGCTTCGCCGCAAGCCCCGCACCCTGGCCCTGGAGCTGGTCGAATCCCTGGGTGACCGCATCCGCGACGGCCGTCTGGCGCTGGGCGACAAGCTGCCGACCGAGGCGGCCATCATGACGGAGTTCAGCGTGAGCCGCACCGTGGTGCGCGAGGCGATTTCCAAGCTGCAGGCCTCGGGTTTGGTGGAGACGCGCCACGGCATCGGCACCTTCGTTCTGGGCCTGGGCCAGGCCCCGGGATTCAAGATTACGCCCGACCAGTTCAGCACGCTGCGCGATGTGATTGCCGTGCTGGAGCTGCGCATCGGTGTGGAGACCGAAGCGGCTGCGCTGGCTGCGCAAAGGCGCTCCGAGGGCAACCTGAAAGCCATGCGCGAGGCCCTGGACGCCGTGGCCGCCGCTGTGGAGGCCGGGCGCGACGCGGTGGCATCGGACTTTCAGTTCCACCTGGAGATCGCGCGCGCCACGCACAACAGCCACTTCGCCGAGCTCATGGGCACGCTGGGCAGCATGATCATTCCGCGGGCCCGGCTGGACTCGGTGGACGGCGCCACCGACGAGCGCAGCCAGTACCTGCGGCGCGTGAACGGCGAGCATGAAAGCATCTACGACGCCATCGTGGCGCAAGACCCCGATGCCGCCCGCGCAGCCATGCGCACCCACCTGGCCAACAGCCGTGAACGCCGCCGGCGCGCACAGGCCGAGGCCAGCTGAAAGGGCACTTGCGGAGCGCGCCAAGGCCCCCCCTGCGGCAGCCCACGCCCGCAGCCCACCACGGCAAAACCTGGCAGACCACACCCGATTGCCTAAGTACTTACCCTGGCAAAAAGCAGCACTCTTTGTTGTACGATGACATACAACTAAAACTTTGCCCCCAGCACGCCCTCCTGCGGGAGCATTGTCATCACGGCGCCTTCGGTAAAACGGCCCACGATGTCCACGGTGCGCAGGGCCTCGCAGACACGCAGGCACCCGACCTTTTCATTTCACCCACACCCATCACTCCCATCACACCCATGCATGCAAACCTGATTGGCGGCACCTGGACCGAAGGCGCCCGCACCTACCACAACACCAACCCCTCCGACACGCGCGACGTGATCGGCGACTACGCCGTGGCCAGCCGCGAGCAGGCGCTGGAGGCCGTGTCGGCAGCCCACGCGGCCTTCCCCGCATGGAGCCTGTCCACGCCCCAGCAGCGCTTCGACATCCTGGACGCGGTGGGCAACGAGATCATCGCGCGCAAGGCCGAGCTGGGCGACCTGCTGGCCCGCGAAGAAGGCAAGACGCTGCCCGAGGCGATTGGCGAAGTGGGCCGCGCTGCCGCCATCTTCAAGTTCTTCGCTGGCGAGGCGCTGCGCCCCGGTGGCGAGCTGGTGCCTTCGGTGCGCCCCGGTGTGGGCATCGAGATCACGCGCGAACCCCTGGGCGTGATCGGCATCATCACGCCGTGGAACTTCCCCATCGCCATCCCGGCCTGGAAGATCGCCCCGGCCCTGGCCTACGGCAACTGCGTGGTGTTCAAGCCCGCCGAAGTGGTGCCCGGCTCCGCCTGGGCGCTGGCCGACATCCTGCACCGCGCGGGCCTGCCGGCCGGCGTGTTCAACCTGGTGATGGGCCGCGGCTCTGAAGTGGGCCAGGTGCTGCTGGAAGACGAGCGCATCGCGGGCGTGAGCTTCACCGGATCGGTGGGCACGGGCCAGCGCGTGGCCGCGGCCTGCGTGCCGCGTGGCGCCAAGGTGCAGCTGGAGATGGGCGGCAAGAACCCGTTCGTGGTGCTGGACGACGCCGACCTGGCCGTGGCCGTGGGCGCTGCCGTGAACAGCGGCTTCTTCTCCACCGGCCAGCGCTGCACCGCCAGCAGCCGCGTGATCGTGACCGAAGGCATCCATGACCGCTTCGTGGCCGCCATGATCGAGAAGATGAAGACCCTGAAGGTGGACGACGCCCGCAAGGCCGGCACCGACATCGGCCCCGTGGTGGACGACCGCCAGCTGGCGCAGGACCTGGAATACATCGGCATCGGCCAGCAGGAAGGCGCCAAGCTCGCCTTCGGCGGCGAGGCCCTGGAGAAGAACGCCTACGGCGCCCCAGGCTTCTACCTGCGCCCCGCCCTGTTCACCGAGACCACGCCCGGCATGCGCATCAACCGCGAAGAAATCTTCGGCCCCGTGGTCAGCGTGCAGCGCGTGAAGAATTACGACGAAGCGCTGGCCCTGGCCAACGACACGCAGTTCGGCCTGGCCAGTGGCATCGCCACCACCAGCCTCAAGCACGCCACGCACTTCAAGCGCCACGCCCAAGCCGGCATGGTGATGGTGAACCTGCCCACGGCGGGCGTGGACTACCACGTGCCGTTCGGCGGCCGCAAATCCAGCAGCTACGGCCCGCGCGAACAAGGCCGCTACGCCGCCGAGTTCTACACCACCGTGAAGACGGCCTACACCCAGGCCTGATCCGCCCGCACTGCGTTAAGCCGCCACCCTGCATGGGTACGGCGGCCTGCCCCCCCGCAACCCCGCCACGGCACCCTGCCTTGGCGGGGTTTCTTTTTGGGCGGGTAGCGATGGCTGCCCTAATCGTTACGCATTGCAACGGTGGGCCGTGGGCCCCGAATGGGCCGCAGGCCGCCCGTATGATTCTGCCCGGACCAGATTCACACAACCAACAGGGCGAGGGGCGCGGGATCCGTATGGCATTCACGATGGAAGGCGTGGTGGCGCTGGCGCCCGACGATGCGTCGGCCAAGGCCGCCAAGAACCTGGTCTCCCCCGCCAAATGGCCCCTGCTGGGCGCCGACGACCACGCCGTCTGGGGCGAGTGCCAGGGCAGCGGCTCCAAGCCCTACCAGACGCAGGTGGACCTGAACGGCCCCGCCTTCCGCTGCAGTTGCCCGAGCCGCAAGTTTCCGTGCAAGCACGGGCTGGCGCTGCTCATGATCCAGGCGCAGAACCCCCAACTCTTCCAGGCCACGCCGCCGCCCGCGTGGGTGAGCGAATGGCTCGGCTCGCGCGCCGACAAGGCGCAGCAAAAGGAAGTGCGCCAGGCCGAGAAGGCCGCCGCCCCCGTGGACGAACAGGCGCAGGCCAAACGCGAAGCCCAGCGCTGGCAGCGCATGGAAACCGCCGCGCAGGAACTGCAGCGCTGGCTGTGCGACCAGGTGAGCCGCGGGCTGGGGTCGCTGAACGCCGAGGTGCTGCAGACCTGGCAGACCATGGCCGCGCGCATGGTGGATGCACAGGCCCCGGGCCTGGGCGTGCGCATCCGCGAAGCAGCCGCCGGCATCCGTGATGGCGAAGACTGGCCCGAGCGCACGCTGGCGCGCCTGGGCCTCATGCAGCTGGCCTGCGAAGCCCTGCAGCGCCGCGCCAGCCTGTCGCCCGCCTTGCAGGCCGAGCTGCGCGCCATGCTGGGCTGGCCACACGACAAGGCCGAGGTGCTGGAGCACGGCGAGCGCGTGGACGACCACTGGACCGTGCTGGGCGTGGTGGCCCAGGACCGCGACGACAAGCTCACCGAACGCCGCGTGTGGCTGCACGGCGCCCGCAGCCAGCGCCGCGCGCTGCTGTGGGACCACGCCTTCGGCGGCCGGGGCTTCGAGCAATCTTTCTTCGCCGGGACCGGTGTCAGCGCCACGCTGGCGTTCTTCCCAGGCACGGCGGGCCTGCGCGCACAGGTGGTGGACCAGGCAGGCCCTCCGGCCGCGCCGCAGTGGCCCGATGCCGGCACCGCGCACGAATGGGACGGCGTGGCGCGCCGCATCGCCGCCAGCCCCTGGGTGTTCAGCCACCCGGTGGTGATGCACCACGCCGTACCGTTGCTGCGCGACGGCAAGCCGTACCTGCATGCCGACGGGCACCTGCTGCGCCTGGCGGTGGGTGACGCCGACCTGTGGACCCTGCTGGCCGCGACCGGCGGGCACGCGGTGCACCTGGCCTGCGAATGGGACGGCAGCAATCTGGTGCCGATGACCGCGTGGGACAGCGCACCGCCCCAACCCCAGGCCGAAGCCCCGGCGCAAACGCCTGTATGGCAAAGGAGTGCCGCATGAGCGCCGCATGGACCCCGCTGCTGGCCACCGCGATGGTGGGCACCGAGCGCCAGAGCAGCGCGCAGCCGCACTGGCCCGGCACCATCGGCCAGGCCATCGACGACGCGATGGCGCAGGCGGCCGATGCACCCATGGCCCTGCTGCGCGCCTCGGGCATGCTCGCGGCCTGCAGCCTGGCGGGGCTGCAGGGCGTGCCCAGCCCCCTGCCCGCATCGGCCACCCAGGCAGAGCCCGACACGCTGCCCGCGCTGCATGCCTGGCCTGACGGCCAGCTGCCGCACCTGATCACCTGGGCGCTGCAGGAGGGTCCGCCCCGGCTGCACCACCAGATCTGCCTGGCGCTGGCCGGGGCGGGGTACCGGCTGCCGCCGCGCCTGTTGCCCGCAGCCCTGGACCTGGGGCGCCGCTCGGTCGCGCTGCGGCCCGTGCTGGCGCCGGTGCTGGGCGAGCGGGGCCGGTGGCTGGCCAGCCAGCGCGAGGACTGGCGCTACGCCGTGGGCGTGAGCGCGTCGGCCCCCGAAGAAACGCGGTGGACCGATGGCAGCCTGGAACAGCGGCGCGCCTTCCTGGCGGCCGAGCGCGCCACGCAGCCCGAGCAGGCCCGGCAGCGGCTCGCGCAGGCGCTGGCCGAGCTGGGCGCGAAGGAGCGCGCCGACCTGGTGGGCGTGCTGGCCGACCAGCTCTCGCTGCAGGACGAACCGCTGCTCGACGGCCTGCGCACCGACCGCAGCCGCGAGGTGCGCGCCAGCGCGCTGGATTTGCTGCTGCGCCTGCCTGACGCCGCCCATCCCCGGCGTGCCGCAGACCGCATGGCCCCGCTGGTGCGCCACGAGCGCGCGCTGCTGCGCAAGCGCTGGGTCATCGACGCGCCCGAGGCCGTGGGCGCCGACTGGAAAGCCGACAACCTGGACACACCCCGCCCCCAGCACGAGGCGCTCGGCGAACGCGCCTGGTGGCTGTACCAGCTGGTGCGCCAGGTGCCGCTGGGCTGGTGGACCGCGCACACCGGCCTGTCGGCCAGCGAGCTGATCGAGCGGACCCGGGGCACCGACTGGGCGCAGTCGCTGCTGCGCGGCTGGCGCGACGTGCTGCTCGCAGCGCCGCAGACCGACTGGGCCCAGGCCTTCATCGACACCGGCGCCGCCCACCAGCTGCGCACCGACGTGGCGGTCATCCTGGCACTGCTGCCCCGCGCCGCACGTGAAAAGATCTGGCAGCAGCGGCTGGACAAGGAGGGTGTGACGGTGCAGCTGTACACCCTCGCGCCGCAGATGCTGGCGGCCTGCCCGCCTGCGGACACCTTGTCGGCCCCGCTGTCCGCGGCGCTGGCAGACATCCTGCTGCAGCGGGCCCGCCAGGGCACGCTGAGCGACGACTACGGGCTGCGCTCGGACCTGGCGGAACTCGCCTGCGCGCTGCACCCCGATGTATTGCCCGCGCTGGCCCAGTGGCCGCGCCATGCCGACGAGACCCCTTCCTTTGCCACCGTGGTGCATGACGTGATGCAGGTCATCGCCACACGCCGCGCCCTTCAACCCCTGTCCACGACACCCACCACCCACGCCACGCCATGAGCTCCACACCTTCCTCCGTCATGCGCCAGCACGCCGAGCACCAGTTCGCCGAAGAACTGGCGGAACTGAAAAAGCACGACCAGCGCCAGCGCCCGGACAACTGGGCGCTGTCGCCCTGGGCCGTGGTGCAGTACCTCATGGGCGCCACGCTCGCCAACGGCTTTCAGGTAAGCGCCAAGTACATCGGCAATGCGCGCCTGATGGAGGTCGCCGTGGCCACGCTGGCCACGGACCGGGGCCTGCTGCTGTACGGCGTGCCGGGCACGGCCAAGTCCTGGGTGTCCGAACATTTGTCGGCCGCGATCAGTGGCGACTCCACCCTGCTCATCCAGGGCACGGCGGGCACCAGCGAAGAGCAGCTGCGCTACGGCTGGAACTACGCCCAACTGCTGGCCCATGGCCCGTCGGAAAAGGCCCTGGTGCCCAGCCCGCTGATGCACGCCATGCGCGCGGGCAAGATCGCGCGCATCGAAGAACTCACGCGCATCCCGGCCGACGTGCAGGACAGCCTCATCACCGTGCTGTCCGAAAAGACCCTGCCCATCCCGGAGCTGGGCAGCGAGGTGCAGGCCGTGCGCGGCTTCAGCATCATCGCCACCGCCAACAACCGTGACAAGGGCGTGAACGAGCTGTCGGCCGCGCTCAAGCGCCGCTTCAACACCGTGGTGCTGCCCGTGCCCGGCAATGAGAACGACGAGGTCGCCATCGTGGTCAAGCGCGTGGCCGAGATGGGCCGCGCGCTGCAGCTGCCCGCCGAGCCACCGGCGCTGAAAGAAGTGCGGCGCATCGTGCAGATCTTCCGCGAGCTGCGCAACGGCAAGACCGAGGACGGCAAGACGCAGATCAAGTCGCCCTCGTCCACGCTGTCCACCGCCGAGGCCATCTCGGTCATCAACAACGGCATGGCGCTGGCGGGGCATTTTGGCGACGGCACGCTGAGCCCGCTGGACGTGGCCTCGGGCCTGATCGGCGCCGTGGTCAAGGACCCGGTGCAGGACCAGGTGGTCTGGAACGAATACCTGGAGACCGTGGTGAAGGAACGCGCCGACTGGAAGGACCTGTACCGCGCCTTCCGCGAAATGGCATGACGCAGCCACCTTGTGACACCGGGGCCATTGGCGCAACCTGCGCCACTTGCGCCACCCGTGCCGGCGGGTTGCGCGCCGGTGCCGTGCACCGTGGACCCCTGACATGAGCGAACCCCACTACTTCGGCGTGCGCCACCACGGCCCCGGCTGTGCGCGCAGCTTGGTGCGCGCGTTCGAGGCGCTGCGCCCCGACTGCGTGCTGATCGAAGGCCCCCCCGAAGGCGACGCGCTGCTGCCGCTGATGGTGCACGCCGACATGAAGCCGCCGGTGGCCCTGCTCAGCCACGCACCCGACGAAAAAGGCCTGGCGGTGTACCACCCCTTCGCCGTGTTCTCGCCGGAGTGGCAGGCCGCCCTGTGGGCGGTGCAGGCCCAGGTGCCCGTGCGCTTCATCGACCTGCCGGTGGCGCACAGCCTGGGCATCGAGAAGGCGCGTGCAGACGCCCAAAAGGCAGAACAAGCCGACCAGGCGGAACCAGCGGCCGAGAGCGATGCGGAAACCATGCAGGCAGAGCCCGGCAAGGCAGCCGATCCTCTCGCCACAGACGCCACGGAAGAGCCCGCAACTGCAGCCACCCCCACCTACCCGGGCGACGCCGATGCCGACACAACGGACAGCCCCGCAACCGATGCGGACCTGGACCCGCAAGCCGACGCGGAGGGCGCACGCGGCGACCCGCTGACCTGGCTGGCACAGGCCGCAGGCTATGCCGACGGCGAAGCCTGGTGGAACCACATGGTCGAGGAACGCGGCGACGGCGAAGAGCTGTTCGCCGCCATCTCCGAAGCCATGCTGGCGCTGCGCAGCGAGTGGGGCGAGCGCCACCGCAGCCCCGAGGAAGCGCAGCGTGAAGCCCTGCGCGAGGCGCACATGCGCCAGTGCATCCGCGCGGCGCAGAAAGAAGGCTTCGAGCGCATCGCCGTGGTCTGCGGTGCATGGCACCTGGGGGGCCTGCAGGCCAAGGCCACGGCCAAGGCGGACCAGGCCCTGCTCAAGGGCCTGCCCAAGGTCAAGGTGCAGAGCACCTGGGTGCCGTGGACCTACCGCCACCTGGCCCGCGCCAGCGGCTACGGCGCCGGCATCCGCGCGCCCGGCTGGTACGAGCACCTGTGGGCCAGCCACCAGAGCACGCAGCCGCGCGCCATCGGCTGGCTGGCACGTGTGGCGCGGCTGATGCGCGAGCGCGACCTGGACTGCTCGTCCGCCCACCTGATCGAGGCCGCGCGCCTGGCCGACACCCTGGCCGCGCTGCGCGAGCGGCCTGCCCCGGGGCTGGAAGAGCTGCACGAGGCCAGCCGCACCGTGCTCACGCTGGGCGACGAGTCGGTGCTGCACTTCATCCACGATGCGCTGGTGGTGGGCGACCGCCTGGGCGCCGTGCCGCCCGACGTGCCCATGGTGCCGCTGCAGCGCGATGTGGAGCAGGCCCAGAAGAGCCTGCGCCTGAAGCCCGAGGCCACGCACAAGACGCTGGACCTGGACCTGCGCAATGCCAACGACCTGGCGCGCAGCCACCTGCTGCACCGCCTGAACCTGCTGGACGTGCCCTGGGGCACGCTGGCCCGCGTGGGGCGCTCGTCGCGCGGCACCTTCCACGAGGTGTGGAACCTGCAGTGGCAGCCCGAGTTCGTACTGCGCCTCATCGAGGCCAGCCAGTGGGGGCAGACGCTGGCGCAGGCCGCCACGGCGCGCGTGACCGACGAATCCGCCCGCGCCGAGAGCCTGGGCGAGCTGTCGTCCCTGGTGGACCTCGTGCTGCTGGCCGATCTGGACACGGCCGTGGCCGCCGCCGCGCGCGCGCTGGAAAACCGCGCGGCGCTCACCGGCGATGCGCTGCAGCTGCTGGCCGCGCTGCCGCCGCTGTCCAACGTGTTCCGCTACGGCAACGTGCGGCAGACCGACGCCACCCTGGTCAGCCATGTGCTGGACAGCCTCATCGTGCGCGCAGCCATCAGCCTGCCGCTGGCCTGCAGCGCCATCGACGACGACGCCGCCGACCAGCTGCGCGAAAAGCTCCTGGGCGCCCACGCAGCGATCGCCCTGCGGCAATCGCCCGAGCAGACCGAGCAATGGCAGCGTGCGCTGGCCCAGGTGGCACAGCAGCACCAGAGCGCGCACGAGCTGCTGCAGGGCGTGGCGGTGCGGCTGCTGCTCGACGACGGCATCTGGTCGGCAGACCAGGTCGGACCCGCGCTGTCGCTGCACCTGTCGGCGGGTGCGGAGCCCGGCAAGGCAGCGGCGTGGCTGGATGGTTTTCTCAACCGCAATGCCGTCGTGCTGCTGCACGATGCCAATGTGTGGCAACTGGTGGACCAATGGCTCTCCAGCTTGAATGAAGAACACTTCGTGCGGGTGCTGCCGCTGGTGCGCCGCACGTTCTCGGCCTTCGGCCCGAGCGAGCGGCGCGACCTGGGGCAGCGCGCGAGCCAGGGTGCGCGCACCGCCGCCGCACCGCTGGCCGCCCCCGAATGGGACGAAACCCGCGCGGCCCTGCCGCTGCCGCTGCTGCGCGAACTGATGGGACTGACGGCATGACGACAACCCCGCACCCCGCGCCGGTCGCCCAGGCAACGCCATCGGCACCGGAACCTGCAGCGGCCATCGAGCCCACCCCGCTCTCCCATGAAGAGCGCCTGCGCCGCTGGCGCCTGGTGCTGGGCAGCGAGGCAGCGCAAAGCTGCGGCCCCCTGACGGGCCCTGCGGTGGAGATCGACCAGGCCCTGGCCGCGCTGTACGAGGCCGACGGCCCGGGCGGCCTGCAGTCGCGCGAGCGGCGCGGGGGCCGGGGCGCCTCGTCGCCCAGCGTGGCCCGCTGGCTGGGCGACATCCGCAAGTACTTTCCGAGCTCGGTGGTGCAGGTGATGCAGCGCGACGCCATGGAGCGCCTGAACATGCGCGACATGCTGCTGCAGCCCGAGATGCTGGAGACCGTGCAGCCCGACGTGCACCTGGTGGCCAACCTGCTGGCGCTGTCGCACGTGATTCCGGCGGGCACCAAGGACACCGCGCGCATGGTGGTGCGCCGCGTGGTGGACGACCTGATGAAGCGGCTGGAGGACCCCATGCGCTCGGCCGTGAGCGGCGCGCTGGACCGCAGCCAGCGCAACCGCCGCCCGCGCCACTCGGAGATCGACTGGCAGCGCACCATCCGCGCCAACCTCAAGCACTGGCAGCCCGACTACCGCACCGTGGTGCCCGAGACGCTGATCGGCTACGGCCGCAAGGCCCGGCGCCCGCAGCGCGAGGTGGTGCTGTGCATCGACCAGAGCGGCTCCATGGCCAACTCGGTGGTGTACTCCAGCATCTTCGGCGCGGTGCTGGCCAGCCTGCCCGCCGTGTCCACGCAGCTCGTGGTGTTCGACACCGCCGTGGTGGACCTGACCGAAAAGCTCGACGACCCGGTGGACGTGCTGTTCGGCGTGCAGCTGGGCGGCGGCACCGACATCAACGGCGCCGTGGCGTACTGCCAGTCCCTGATCAAGGAGCCGCGCAACAGCATCTTCGTGCTGATCTCCGACCTGTACGAAGGCGGCGTGGAGGCCAACCTGCTGCGCCGCGCCGCGGAGCTGGTGGACAGCGGCGTGCAGTTCATCACCCTGCTCGCGCTCAGCGATGAAGGAGCGCCTGCATACGACCACGCGCTGGCGGCCAAGCTGGCGGCGCTGGGCGTGCCCTCGTTCGCCTGCACGCCCGACGCCTTCCCGCAACTGATGGCCGCGGCCATCCGGCGCGACGACATCAACGCGTGGGCGGCGACCCAGGGCATGGTGACGAGCGCCAAGGCGCGGTGAGGTGAGGCCCGGTGAGGTGAGGTTATAGGGGTTGGCGCCAAAAAGAATTTGACGCACCCACGCTTCCATTCGAGCATGTCGCTCCACATTCAAGGAGGTCCAGCATGTCGTATGTACAGGGAACGCCGCACACCAGTCTCGCCGCGATTCGGAGCGCCCCGCCAGAGCACACCATTGCGCCCAAGTCCAAGGCGAGCATCGAGGAAAATTTCGAGGCGGTCTTTGCCACCCCCACGGAGTTGTTCACCTGCGCCGACATGGGGGGCCTGGAGTCGCAATTGCTGGAGCTGGTCACCCGCAACGAGTCCGACTTCGTCTTCGGCAAATCGAACAGCGCTGCGACCGGCAATGGCGACGTGACGCTCCAGGACGTGCAGGCGTACATCCGCGAAAAGAAGAACGAGCTGCGCGCCGAAGCGCTGCCCGTGCTCGTGTCGAACGCCCTGGGCGGCGAACTGCCCGCCAGCGAGGGCTTCCAGGCCGCAGTGGTGGACACGCTGCGCAACGAATATGACAAATCCGGCGATTTCGACAAGTCGTCGTTGAAGTGGCTGCTGGAGCTCAAGGGCGCATCTTCACGCACGATGACGGACCGGCGTTGAAGAGGCTGTGGGAATCCAACGGCCGGTACGCGGCCACCTTCGAGGTGCCGGAGGGGCATCTGGGGCTGCTGTCGAAGGAGTTCGGGGACGAGCGGATCGACGTCATTCTGGAGCCCCACCAGAACAAGCACCAGTCGCCCGAGATACCGGGCCTGGATTCGTATTCGGGCGGCCGGGGCACCGAATTCCCAACCCGTTGCGACCTGGCCTGGCACAAGGAAAACACAGCCGCGGTGGTGCGCGACCAGGTGCAGCAGGCCGTCGAGGCAGGCCTGGTCACCAAGGACGGCGCAGTGTATTGCCCCAAGAAGGATGCGATCGGTGGAGTCATCTACGACACCAGCATCAGCTTCGACAAAGACACTGGCTCGTATGTGGCCAGCTACCACTGCAACCCTGTCTCGAAGAGCTACAACCCGGACCATTTCGAAGGCCTCTAAGCCAGCGCAGCGTGCCTTTTTCGGCATCCAGAGCCCTCTACCGCGCCCTGGATAAGCGCTAGCAGCTATTATTTTTATAGCATCACACCAGGCATCCGTAGGGGCACCATCGCACCACGCGGCGCGGTATCATCGCGCCCCATGACCGCCACCCGACGAACCTTCTCTGCGCTGCGCCTGTGGGTGCTCGCATGGTTCGTGGCGTCGATGGGCGTGGCCATTGCGTCGCCGCTGGTCAACCCGCAGACCATCGAAGTGATCTGCTCGGGCGCTGGCACCATCAAGCTGCTGGTGCAGACCGACGACGGCACGGTGGAGATGGCCGCCACCCCCATGGACTGCCCCCTGTGCGCCACGCCGGCTGCACCACCGCCCGCAGCGGTGACCCTTCCCCTCCCCCACCACCCGCTGGCCCATGCGCTGCAGCCGGTGGAGGCCGCCCGCATCGCGGCGGCCACGGCAGCGCCGCTGCCGGCCCGCGGCCCGCCCGCGCGCTCGTGAACTGACACGCCTTCGCAGCGCCTCGTTCCTGGTGGGACGGCGCTGCATTTCTGTCCGTACCAACGCGCCAGCGCATCCTGTGGGGTGGGCTGCGCCGTTCATTCCGAGCGTTTTTCATGTCCCGTACTTCCCCCCGCCGCACTGCGGCCACCCGCGCCTGCGCGCCCCGTTTCGCTGACAGCGGCTGCCTGCAGCCCGTAGGCCGCTCATTGGCCCTGTCGCCCTCGCCCATCTACAGCGGCGTCTTGGCCCTGCTGGCACTAGGCCCGCTGGCAGCAGCCCAGGCGCAAGACGCCACCCCAACACCCACGCTGCAGCCCGTGACCGTGGCCGAGCCCGCTACATCGGCTGGCGGCAAGCTGCAGCTCGACACCCCCACCGAAACCGGCAGCCGCCTGGGCCTCACGGCGCGCGAGACCCCGGCGTCCGTCACCGTGGTGGACCGCGCCACCATCGACGCGCGCGGCGCGCAGGACACGCAAGATATCCTGCGCGGCATTCCCGGCGTCACCGCCCACAACGCACCCGGCTCCATGGCCGCCAACTACCGGGGCTTCACGGCCAACTCGGTGGCGCAGCTGTACAACGGCATCAACCCACAGTACGGCAGCGCCACCCGCGCGGTGGACAGCTGGATCTACGACCGGGTGGAGGCCATCGGCGGGGCGTCGAGCTTTCTGTTCGGCGCGGGCGGCGTGGGCGGCTCGATCAACTACATCACCAAGACGGCCGAGCGCAGCGACTTCGCCGAAGGCCAGGTGCGGCTGGGCTCCTACGGGCACAAGGAGGTGTCCGTGGGCCTGAACCGCCGCCTTGCAGGCAATGATGGCGGCGCGGGCCCTGCGCACTTCGCGCGCATCGATCTGAACCACCGCAACGCCGGGAGCTGGACCCACGGCACCCAAACCCAGGCCACGCAGCTGGCTGCGTCGCTGCTGTCGGACCTGGGCGGCGGCTTCAGCCACACGCTGGCCTACGAATACCAGAAGGACCACGTGGACCGCCCCTACTGGGGCACGCCCGTGCTCAACCCTGCCGTGGGCGCACTGCGCATCGACCGGGCCACGCGCTTTGCCAACTACAACAGTGCCGACGGCATGTACGGGCACCGCGTGCAGTGGCTGCGCTCGGTGTCGCAGTGGCGCGTGTCGGACGCGCTGCAGTTCAAGAACACGCTGTACGCGTACGACGCGCTGCGCGACTACCGCAACGTGGAGATCTACACCTTCAACGCGGCCAACACGGCCGTCGTGCGCACATCGCCCTACCTGCAGCGCCACGACCAGCAGCTGGTGGGCAACCGGCTGGAGGGCACCTACCAGGGCCAGCTCGCGGGCCGCCAAAGCGACTGGGCCTTCGGGCTGGATGTGAGCGTGAACAAGCAGACGCGCTTTCCGCTGGGCCCTTCGGTCACGGTCAGCACGGTCAACCCCCAACAGTTCTCGACCGAGAACTTCTTCGACATCCCCGGGATGTCACCGGTACTGAGCGCCGACAAGGACAACAAGGCCACCACCACCGCGCTGTACCTGGAGAACCGCACAGCCGTGGTGCCAAGCGTGAACGTCATCACCGCACTGCGGCACGAGCGCATCGGACTCGACCTGGTCAACCGCCGCGCCATCACAGCCGCCGCGCCCGCCACGTTCAGCCGCAGCTACAGCCCCACCACCGGCCGCCTGGGCGTGGTGTGGGACATCGCCCCGGGGGCCAACCTGTACGCCCAGGCCTCCAACGCGGCCGACCCGCCCTCGGGCTCGCTGGCATCGGCCTCGTTCGCCGACGTGCGCAACAACAGCGAGCTGACCACGGGCCGCCAGGTGGAGGTGGGCAGCAAGTGGGACTTCTGGGACGGCAAAGGCAGCGCCACGGTGGCGGCCTTCGAGATTCGCCGCAAGAACATCGCCACGCAAGACACGGCCAACCCCAACCTCACCGTGCTGGTGGGCGAGCAATCGTCCAAGGGCATCGAGCTGGCAGCCGGCGTGCGCCCCAGCGCACGGTGGCAGTTGCAAGGCAACCTGTCGCTCACCCGCGCACGCTACGAGCACTTCGTGCAGGGCGGCGTCTCGCGCGCGGGCAACGTGCCGGCCCTGGTGCCGCAGGCGGTGGCCAACCTGTGGGCGTCGTATGCCGTCACGCCCGCCATCACGGCCAGCGCCGGGGTACGTCACGTGGGCAAGGTGTATGGCAACGCCGCCAACACCAAGTTCTGGCCCTCGTACACGCTGCTGGACCTGGGCCTGGCGTGGAAGGTCAACGCCACGACCACCCTCACCGGCCGCATCCGCAACGCCACCGACCGCATCTACGCCGCCGAGACGCGCGACCAGGTGTACCTGGGCGCGCCCCGCACGCTGGACGTGACGCTGCACACCGCCTTCTGACGCAGGGAGCACCCACACATGCTGCATGCCAAGCGTTGGCTGTACCTGGTTCACCGGTGGCTGGGCGTGCTGCTGTGCGCCTTCTTCGCCATGTGGTTCGTCTCAGGCGTGGTCATGATGTACGTGGGCTACCCCAAGCTCACGCAGGCGGAGCGGCTGGCACACCTGCCGCCGCTGCGCCCTGCCACGCAGGGGCCCGACCGCGTGCTGGAGCCTTCCGAGGCGCTGCATCGCGCCGGCATCACCGGCCCGTTGCAGGACCTGCGCCTGGCCGTGGCCAGCGCTGGACGCGCCGTGTACCTGGTGGTGCCGGCGACGGCGCAGGCATCGCCAACAGCCCCCGCGTCAAAGGCCACATCCCCGCGCAGGCCGCCCGCCCCGACCGTCATCGACGCCATCACCGGCGCCGTGCTGCAGCAGGTAGATGTACAACACGCCCTGGCCTCTGCAAGCGCTTTTGCACAGGGCGCATCGGGCTCCATGCAGCACCTGGGCACGGTGGACGAAGATGCGTTCACCCATTCCCGCGCCCTGGACGTGCACCGCCCGCTGCACCGCCTGCACCTGGGCGACGCGGCCGGCACCGTCGTCTACGTATCGGGCACCACCGGCGAGGTGGTGCGCGACGCCACGCTGCAGGAGCGCGTGTGGAACTACGCGGGCGCCTGGATCCATTGGCTTTACCCGTTGCGTGGCAACGTGTTCAACCCCTACTGGACGGACATCGTCAACTGGCTCTCCATCGCGGGCATCGTGCTGACGGTGACAGGCACCGTGGTGGGCGTGATGCGCTGGCGCTTTGCGGGCCGCTACAAGACCGGTTCGCGCACGCCGTACCGCGGCTTGATGATGCGCTGGCACCATGTGTTCGGCCTGGTGTTTGCGCTCGTCACCTTCACCTGGATCTTCAGCGGCCTCATGTCCATGAACCCCTGGAAGATCTTTGACAGCGGCGCCGCCCCGCTGCGCACCGAGGCCATGCACGGCGGGCCCCTGGTGCTGCCCGCGCCCGCCGCCAGCGTGCCCGCGCTGCTGGCCGCCGCATCGCCCAACACCCGCGAGCTGCGCTGGGTGCGCACCGCAGGCCACACCGTCGTGATGGCACACAGCCCCGCGGGCGCCCCCGCGTTGTTCGATGCCACCAGCGCCGCGCCCTACGCGCTGCCATCCGGCGCACTGGCCGACGCTGCCGCTCGCCTGCTGCCATACCCCGTGACGCGCACTGACACCCTGCAGGCGTACGACCTGCACTACTACGACCGTGCCGCCCACACCATGACCGGCGGCGGCGACAAGCCACTGCCCGTGCTGCGCGTGGAGTTCGACGACCCACAGGCCAGCTGGGTCCACATCGACCCGCACACCGGCACAGTGCTGGGCCGCACCGACACCCACCGCCGCACCAGCCGCTGGCTGTTTGCCATGCTGCACAGCTGGGACTGGCTGCCCCTGCTGGAGCGCAGGCCCCTGTGGGATGTGGTGCTGATCGTGCTGAGCCTGGGCGGTGTGGTGATGAGCTTGACCGGGGTGGTGATCGGGTGGCGGAGGCTGGGGTACAAGCTGCGCGGCGGCTAGCGTGACGGTTCGACAGACCGCTCGCAGCATCGTGACCTCGCGATCTGCGTAGGCCTGCGCCAACCTCTTCCACTGCCTGTCACTCCATGCCTTCCGCGCTGCGCAAGTATTGGTGATTGAACCTCTGATGTCGCCACAACGACCACATGGAGCCTTCGACGAAAAATTTCTTCCAATTGCTATCAGCGCGCACTTTCTAGCCTTTTTGGACCTCGTTGTATCAAACGATGCTGCATCGTCACCTGTCACGTTTGAACCGCTCCCCCAGATGATGGAATGGCCCAAGTTCGGTGCTATACGCCCGACCAACCAATTCACAACGTGGGATGGAAATGGGAACAACAGCACAACAAAGAATCGCTGGCGCTGTGGGAGATGCAGGCCTAAATAAACCAACTGACGTGATAGCCATACAGCGCCTTCTCAACGGGCACTTGGCGAGAGATCACCGCAGCAGGCAGCTGGCGGTGGATGGAAAGATGTCGACCGAACTCCTTGAAGCCATAACGTCGTTCCAAATAGCTGGTGACATCGCTGCCATACGGCCCGGCCGCGTTGAACCAGGGAGCCCTACGCTGTGGATGCTCAATCAGAGAGCGGACGCTTTCGGATACGAGCGAAGGCGAATGCGGCTGAAGATGTCACTCACCATGACAGCGCCTCAACAGAGCATTGAGGTTTTTGTATTTGACGCCGTCATGAGTAGCCCTGGGTCGCAGTTCGGACATGCCGCAATCGACATTGACGGCACTACCTACTCCCGTGCGCACACAAAATATGCAAAGCTTGGGCGCGACGACTACATCACAAGCAACTTGACGCGGGTGAAACGCGATGTGGTGTCACTGACTCTGCGTGTCACTCGCCAGGAAAAAGCGATCATCAAGGCCGAGCTGGACAAGCGTGTTGCAGCTCAAGCGCCTTACGACATCGCGGTTAATAGTTGTTCCACCAATGTGGCAGACGTTCTGGAAAAGGTCGGCATACTGGCCCACGACCCACGCTTTCAACTGATGCCATCCAGCACAAAATTGGTGACCCCCAAGGAGCTGCTGATTATTCTTTCCCGCTCGGATCGGTTGATCAAGCGCACCAACTATTCAAAATCGAAATGACCAGGGTTTTGCAAATGGCGATGCTGTCATGCCTGTCTATCTTGTGTGCCTGCACCGACCCGCCACAGCCGCCTCAGGGCCGTTGGGAGGCCACTGGCCCGGTCAAGGTCTATGCCGAAAGCGACGACAGGTTCACCGTGAAATTCCATTTGGCCAAGGGTGATGTCTGTGCCATAAGTCCAGACGTTAAGGTGACCAAATCCTTGGGCTACCAGAAAGTGGTTTGCCCGCAGGGTGATGGATGGATCATCAACGATTATCCATTCAGGAAGCTGGATTAGTCTCTGACGACCTGAAGATTGCGTGCGAGAGTACAAGGCTCGAACCTGCTGTGGAAAGTTTACGAAAGCGCACAGCGCCGACCTACCCCACTCGTCAGCGGCTGCGCAGCGTGCGACTCAGCAAAATCACCGGCACCAGCCCCACGGCCACCAGCGCCAGCGACGGCAGCGCCGCCTCGCCCAGGCGCTCGTCGCGCGCCAGCTGGTAGGCCACCACAGCCAGCGTGTCGCTGTTGAAGGGCCGCAGCACCATGGTGGCGGGCAGCTCCTTCATCACGTCCACGAACACCAGCAGCGCCGCCGCGGCCGTGGAGCGCTTGAGCAGCGGCCAGTGCACCTGCGACAGCAGCCGCGCGCTGCCCGCGCCCAGCATGCGGGCCGAGGCATCGAGGTTGGGGGGAATGCGCGCATAGCCACTTTGCATGGACTGCAGCGCCACCGCGCAAAAGCGCACCAGGTACGCCCACACGATGCCGAACGCCGTGGCCGTGACCAGCGCGCCCGCGCCCCACTGGGGCACGGCGGCCTGTAGCCAGCCCACGGGCAGCAGCAAGCCCACCACGATGACTGCGCCCGGAACGGCGTAGCCCACGCTGGCCAACTGCACCACGCCGCGGGTGATGCGGTCGGGCTGGCGGCGCAACGCAAACGCCAGGCCCAGCGCCACCACCACGGCCAGGCCCGCGGTGATGCCGCCCAGGCGCACGCTGTTCCAGGCCCAGCCCACGAAGCGCTCCCAGGGCAGCACCGACCAGTCGGCCGCCAGCGGGCGCAGCATGAAGAACACCGGCGCCACGAAGCCCATGACCACCGGGACCAGGCAGATGGCCCAGACGGCTGCGCAGCGCGGACCGCGCAGCCGCACGGGCTGCGCCTCGGCCGAGCCCGCGCGGCCACCACTGGCCGCAAAGCGCATGCGCTTTTGCGCGCGGTGCTCCATGTGCAGCAGCAGCAGCACCAGCACCAGCAGGATGGTGGCCAGCTGCGCGGCCGCCAGCCGGTTGTCCATGGACAGCCAGGCCTTGTAGATGCCGGTGGTGAAGGTCTGGATGCCGAAGTAGCTGGTGACCCCGAAGTCGGCCAGCGTCTCCATCAGCACCAGCGCCACCCCGGCGGCCACCGCAGGGCGCGCCAGCGGCAGGGCCACGGTGCGGATGCGGCGGGACAGCGGCGCGCCCAGCAGCCGCGCGGCTTCCATCAGGTGCGCGGCGCGCTCGCCCAGCGCGGTGCGGGCCAGCAGGTACACATACGGGTACAGCGAAAAGATGAACACCCACACCGCGCCGCCCAGGCTGCGCACCTCGGGCAGCAGGCGGCCTTCCAGGCCGAAGGTGTTGCGCAGCCCCACCTGCAGCGGCCCGCTGAACTGCAAGAAGTCGGTGTACGCATACGCGGTGACATACGCCGGCATGGCCAGCGGCAGCAGCAGCAGCCATTCGAACGTGCGCCGGCCCGGAAAGTCGAACAGCGTCACCATCGCCGCCGTGCCCGTGCCGACGATGGCCGCCCCCACCGCCACCAGCAGGCTGAGCCACAGCGTGGTCCATACATAGCCGGGCAGCACGGTGGACGCCATCTCGCGCAGAATGCTGCCCGCCTGCGCGTCGCCCTGGCCGAAAGGCAGCCACGACGCCAGCACCGCCAGTACGGGCAGCGACAGGAAACCGGCAAACAGGATCAGCGGAATGGAGCGAAGGGCGAAGGAGATGCGGCGCAAGGCAGGGGGCTCGGCGGAGGAGTCAGGGAATCAGGGACCAGGAGCGCACGCCCGGCGTGGCGGCGCCAGGCATGGTTCGGGAATGCAAATGCGAATTTTAAGCATTCGTGCGTACGCCTAGAATTGGGGCATGTTTCTTGAGGTCTCCCAACTCGACGTGCGCTATGCCGGCCGCGCGCAGGCTGCCGTGCAAGGCGTCTCTCTCAGCCTCAACGCGGGCGATATCGGCGTGTTGATCGGCCCGTCCGGATGTGGCAAGACCACGCTGCTGCGCGCGGTGGCGGGGCTGGAGCCCGTGGCCGGCGGCCAGATCCGCCTGACCCAGAAGGTGGTGAGCAGCGCCACCGTGAGCGTGCCGCCCGAAGAGCGGCGCATCGGCATGGTGTTCCAGGACTACGCGCTGTTCCCGCATCTGTCCGTGGGCCGCAACGTGGCGTTTGGCATCCACCGGCTGTCCAAGACCGATCAGGCCGCGCGCGTGGCCGAGGTGCTGGAGCTGGTGGGCCTGGCGGGCAGCGAGAACCGCTTTCCGCACGAACTGTCGGGCGGCCAGCAGCAGCGCGTGGCGCTGGCCCGTGCCCTGGCGCCGCGCCCCCAGCTCATGCTGCTGGACGAGCCGTTTTCCAACCTCGACGTGGACCTGCGCGAGCGGCTCGCACACGAGGTGCGCGGCATCCTGAAGGCCGCGGGCGCCACAGCGCTGTTCGTCACGCACGACCAGCTCGAAGCCTTTGCCATCGGCGATGTGATCGGCGTGATGCACGAAGGCCAACTGCACCAGTGGGACGACGCATACACGCTGTACCACCGCCCTGCCACCCGCTTCGTGGCCGACTTCATCGGCCACGGCGTGTTCGCGCCCGCCACGCTGGTGCAGCGTGGTGACAACGTGATCGCGCAGACGCCGCTGGGCGAGCTGACCGACCTGGAGGAATGCCCGCTGCCCGGCAGCTACGCGGGCGGCGAGTGCGACGTGCTGCTGCGCGCCGACGACGTGGTGCACGACGACGCCGCCCCGGTGCAGGCGCAGATCCTGCGCAAGTCGTTCCGCGGGTCGGAGTTCTTGTACACGCTGCGCCTGGCCAGCGGACACACCGTGCTGGCCCATGTGCCCAGCCACCACGACCACGCGCTGGGCGAGTGGATCGGCATCCGCGCGCAGGTGGACCACGTGGTGACCTTCCCGCGCGAGTAGCGGCCCAAAATTGAGTCTTAGCGGGCTCTACCGCTTGTCTATCAAGCGCAAGCAGCTATCATTTTTGATGAATCAGCGCTGCGAGCCTTCAGTCCAGGAAGCGCGCAGCTGACTCGGGGGAAGGCACCATGCACACCTCTGACCGCCCCCAGATCCGGTAGCGGTTGCGCGCCACCCAGCGGTAAAGCGCATCGCGCAGCGGTGCGGGCACCAGCCACCCCACCCACGCCAAGCGCCACGGCCAGCCCAGTGCGTGCAGGACGCGCAGAATGGCGGCGGTGTGCTGCCAGCTGTGGGCGCCGTCGATGACGAGCAGGGTCTGCAACGAGTCCACCCGCAGGCCGGCATCGGCCAGCAGCTGCCGGCCCGTGGCCCCCTGCATGGACGCAAAACGGATGTGCCCGGCGCGGTCGTGCCGCAAGATGAACTGCACCCAGCCGTTGCACAGCAGGCACTGCGCGTCGAACACCACGATCATGCGGACGCCTCCTGCCCAGCCGGCACGACCGGCACGACCAGGTGGCCACGGTAGTGCACCACCCTCCCCACCCAGGGCACAGTGGCCTGCACATGAAAGTGCAGCGTGTCGCCCTGCCCCGTCTCCTCCGCCACGATCTGCGGGCGCAGCCATGCGGGACACGGAACGCCCAGAAAGTGCAGGGTCTCCAGGCGCATGACGAGGCGGCCCTGTGCCTCGACCAAGGTGAAGCCCAGGCGCGCCGCACCCAGGTGCTCGACCACCTGGCCGCCCGATGCGCGCAGCGTCGAGCGCATGGTGCGCGCGGGAAAGTGGCGGGTCCACACCTCGGCAAGCGGGGTGGCTTCCAACTCGAAAACGATGCTGCCACGCACCGATGCCTGCGGCGCCCCCAGCGCCCACGCCAGCACGCGGCCCACGACACCCGCGGGGGCCTCTACCGCGACCTGTCCCTGCAGACGGTGCTGGCCCGACAGGCTGTGAAAGCGCGCCAGCGCCGGTGCCAGGCGCGCGAAGGCCGGGCCCATGGCGCGCTGGTACAAAGGCAAGGAGTGAGAGAGTGCGGACGAGTCGGGCATGGACAAAGTGAGGGTATCAGTCCAGCGAAGACCACCGTCGCAAACGGACGGCCGGCCAAGCTGTCGATGCCGACCAGTCTACCGACCCTGCCAGCGCCCTACGCTCAAAAGCCGGCATGCATACCGGTGCGGCGCTCCACCCGCAGCGCATACCACTGGCACGGCCAAAGCCAGTGCCCCCGCGCAAGGGCCGCCCCGACCGCGGATGCGGCGCTTCGCTGGCGTGCGCTGGGGGCGTACCCCGCCAGAATCGCGCGGCGAATCGAGAGAGGGGGGAAGGCGCGCAGCGCCTCAGGGGGTGCTATCTCGCTTCAGGACTTGCCCTTGCGCTGCATGCCTTCCAGGGCATTCAAGTCCACCTGCGACATGTAGCCCTGCAGTTCCTTCACGCCCACCTTGTCGCCTTCGAGGCTGACCACCAAACCGTTCTTCAGGATAGCTTTGAACTCTGCGCGGCTGCCGTCCTTCTGGTAGCGCGTGTGCAGCGTGCGGCCGCCTTCCTGCCAGGTCTTCTCGGCGCTGGTCGGGTCTTCCTTCTCGCCCTGTGCCATGCCCATGGCCATCGCGGCCATCTGGCCCAGGCCGCCAACGTCCACGATCTCCAGGCGCACCTGCTTGTCGTCGCTGCCGTACTGCGCACGCGCCTGGCTGGTGGGCAGGCCCAGCGCAGCGCCGTCCTGCACGTCAAAACCGGTGCGGGGCAGGCCCGCCAGCTTCTCAGGCAGCGCGGCCTTGAGCGACTGCGCGGCCATCACCTGACCGCCGCCCAGGGCGCCCACAGCCGCCGCAGCGGCCTGTTGGCCCGCGGCAGCGATGGCGGCCGGGTCCTGGCTCTTTTGCGCTTCTTCCATCTTGCGCGCGGCTTCTTCCATCTTCTTGCCCGCGGCCTCCAGGCCCGCGGTGTCGATGGACACCTTGCCGCCCGCAGTCTCCATGGTGATGGCAGAGCCCGCAGCACCGCCCATCAACGAGCCGCCACGCGGCATGAAGATGGAGCTGACCGCGCCGATGATCACGCCCACCACGATGGCAGCCACGATGACCACTACGGTGTAGACCACCGACTTCTCGGGCAGGTTCTTCATCAGCACCGGCAGGCCGGTATAGAGCAGGTAGATGGAGTACAGCGAAGCCACCAGCATCAACACGGACAGCGCAGGCAGCAGGCTGAAGATGCCCCCCAGCAGCGCCGCCGTACTGGCATACACCGCCACCTTCTGCGCTTGAATGGGGTTCTTCTGTCCACCGAAGGTAGGGGCCAACGCGTCGATGATCAGGCCCAGCACGAAGATGCCCCCCAGGCTCAGCACGTACGACACGACCATGTTGGCCAGCCCGGCGAGCAGTGGCATGCGGAAGGTCACCCCGAACCCGCCAAAACCGATCAGCGACATGCCGATGAACCCGCACACCGCCGGAATGGCCGCCAGGATCATCGCGTAGCGGGTGAACAGCGTGGCGACGTCGGTAGGCTCCGTGTCGATGACGACCCAGGTCTCCTTGGGTTGCAAAAGAATGCTCTTGGCGCGTTCGATCAGGTTCATGGTGCCCTCCCGGCAGTGACAGGCCTGCAAAAGGCTGCAGGCTGGCGAAAGATGCGGACGATACGGGGAAACGGTGCCGATGAACAGGTGTGCAGCGGCCCGCGCGGCTGCGACTGTGGAATATGCACGGTTTTGGGGTGCGGGGCCACACGTTGTGGTCAGTTAATGCTGTCGCGATGACTGAAAGCGGCCAGAAGCTGTCGTAGCCGACTTCCGGTACCAGAGACTTTCATCGCCCACGTTGAAAAGCCCGCTGCACCCTTAGAAGTCGATGTAGAGGGCCCCTATCCAACCGAACCAGCCGAACAAAAAGCCGAGATTCCGCAGCGCGTACAGATAAGCGTGCGGCGAATGCAAGATGTCAGCGAAGAAAGTACCAACATCGACCGCTTTTGGGCCAGAGCCTATGCGCCAGCATCGGGCCGTCAGACCACGGCTGGCGCTATTCTCTAATAGCTGGCAATGAATCAAACCCGGCTTGTCCGCAGTCCGAAACCTACTTTTTGAAAATCCGTTCTCTTCCCGCGAGCAAACTACAGTGCTTAGTTGAAGCTTTCGTTACACCATATGTCCATGTCCGAAGCAGCTCTGCAAGGTGATTGGTTTGTCCGTCGAACGAACCGCGAGAAGTCACTATTCTTAGCCACGTTGTCTCACGAATTGACGATAGTGGCTCGTGCAGCTTATGGGCCACAGTCAGAAGAACTTAAGCATGCACATTGGCTGCGCTGGATGAATGAGTACCAGCACCGTGTCGCCGCATGTCAGTATCAGACGCTGGATGGTAGTGTTGAGTCCGGCTTTCAGGCCTCGCTTGCAGTTTGGGCTTTCGAGGAAGCGGATGGCGAGCTTCGAAACCTAGCAACATTCGCTTGGGGGGCGGCACGAAGAAGGGTACAGCTGTGATGCACATCAGGGCGCCTAGAAACGGATGTCCATCGCGCACAACCTCTTACGCAATTCCTCTTCCATGGTTGCATGCCAAGGTTGACATTAAGGCCCGTTTTCATTTGCCGAACTGGTTGCTTCTGGCCAGGTTCTTTGTGACGGCCCTGAGCCTCGGGCAAAGGCGATTGGCTGCGGCTTGGTGCGGTCTGCTATTTTTTAGGAATCAATCTAGGTCATGTTGGTCCGTTTCGTCACTCTCGCTCGCGACACTGATTCCGGCCACACGTCGGGCATCCTGGTCACGGCGCACAGGTTGAGAGATGAGGGAGACATTTCGGTAGACGAACACGCCGAACTTCGCCAGATGCTTGCCTGGTTTACTGAGCATCTTCCGATCCCGAAGGTACTAAACAACATTGAGCATCGAAGAGCCATCTCCTGGTTCAAGCCAACAGCCAGCCAACCCATTCGCAAGATGTGGGAGCTCAAGTCAGTCCTGGAGGCGCACGGACACCATGTCAATGTTTTGCAGACTCGCGATCCCGGCGTGGTCGTGTACGAAGACGATTGGCAAGTTGTTGCAAAGCCGCGAAAAGGGGTGTCTTTTTGATCTGGGCCTACAACGCATGTCGAGGGTCGAATCCCGAAAGCGTAGCCAGCGATTGATTGCTGTTGGCAGATGTTCTCCAGCGATGCTGGCTAGCCGCTCTGCCGCAAACGAGTCCGCCAATATGACGAAGACAACCAAAAAATCCGCCCTACGACTGACCGCGTTGCTCATCGGCCTTGCCGCCCTCACGGCTAAGGCAAGTGACGAAATGGCCCAATGCCAATCTGCAGGGGATATGGTGATGCACACATGGCACCGCCTGGATGCTTGCCAAGCCAGCAAGCACCTGGACAGACAAAGTGTTCAGCAGGCCAAGAGCAAAATCAAAATGACCTATCCACGGTTAGCAAAGGCCATTGCCCAAAACACTCGGCAGTCACAGTCGGCAAAAGCCATCGCGAACGGACTGCCGTGGGACGCTCGGGCTCCAGAAAACGCAGAACTTTTCTCCCGCATGTGCAGCACGTCCCGAGACGAAGCAGACCTCTACGCCGCTGCGCAATGGAGAGAAATGCTTCACTGCTGGCAATAGCAAAACCACAACCCACGCCCATTGAGGGCCCGAACAAAGATCACCCGGTCTGCCGCAGCGTGTCCACCGTGTCATGCAGGTGCTGCGTCCACACGCGGCGATCGCGCCCCTCGGGCTGCTGGATCTCGCCGTAGTGCACCACCGCTTCAATCGACGGCGCGCTCAGCGTGCGCCAGATGGAGCCGACCAGGGTCTCGTCGCCGATATAGCTGGGCGCAAAGCTCGTGGCCCCGGTGGCCTTGTCGGCAAAGCGCAGGCCCACGGGCTGCACCGGCGCCTGGGAGGCCACGGCGGCCTGGATGAGGTTGGCGTGGAAGGGCAGCATGGCACGCCCGTCGCCCGTGGTGCCCTCGGGGAACACCGCCAGCACCTCGCCGCGCGCGAGCGACTCCTCCATGGACTTGACCATGCGCAGGGCGTCGCGGCGCGAGCTGCGCTCGATGTAGAGCGTGCCGGCCGCGGTGGCCAGGGTGCCGATCAGGGGCCAGCCCTTGACGTCGGACTTGGAGACGAAGCGGCAGTGACGCCCTGCGTGCATCACCGGAATGTCGAGCCACGAGATATGGTTGGCCACCAGCATCACCGGCCCCGCCACCGGCGGCTGCCCGACGACGCGCAGGCTGATGCCGAGCCGCGCCAGCAGCTGCAGTGACCACGCCTGCACATGCGCATGCTGCTGGTCCTCGGACAGTGCCGGAAAGCGCAGCGCCACGATCCACAGCCCCTTGGCGATGTGGCCCAGCAGTCGCAGCAAGCGCCAGCTGGCGCGCAGATGTCTCATGTCAATGTTCCGTATCGATCAATCCGTACGGACCGACCACGCAGCGTTCGCCCCATCAGCACGCCCGGCACGACTGGCGCGCCCCACGCCAGTGCCACCGTGGAACCGGCTTCGCCGGGCCACGGGTGGCGTCCCCTTGGGGGGATGACGCGAAGCGGCACAGGGGGGCTACCGATCAAACGCGACTTGTCCGCCCACGAGCGTCATGCGCACGCGGCCCGGCAGCTCGTAGCCGGAAAACGGCGTGTGCTTGCCCTGGCTGCGCAGCACGTCGGCGTGCACCGTCCAGGCGGCACCCGGGTCCAGGATGCACAGGTCGCCCACGCCGCCTTCCACGATCTGGCCCACGCTGGCCTGCAGCGTGCCCAGCGCGGAGCCCAGCACGCGGGCCGGTTCGGAGGTGACCACAGCCAGCGCGCGCGAGAGCGGCACGCCGCTGTCCTGCGACCACTTGAGCGCCAGCGACAGCAGCAGCTCCAGGCCGGTGGCGCCGGGCTCGGCTTCGGCAAACGGCAGGGTCTTGGCGTCTTCGTCCACCGGGGTGTGGTCGGACACCAGCGCATCGATGGTGCCGTCCAGCAAGGCGGCGTTCAGTGCATCGCGGTCGCGCTGCTGGCGCAGCGGCGGCGACAGGCGCGCGCGGCTGTCGAAGAAGCCGATGTCCGCGTCGGTGAGGTGCAGCGAGTTGATGCTGACGTCGGCCGTCACGTTGAGGCCTTCGGCTTTGGCGCGGCGCAGCAGCTCCACGCCAGCGGCGCTGCTGATGCGGCACAGGTGCACATGCGCGCCGGTGGTCTTGAGCAGCTCGAAGATGGTGTGCAGCGCAATCGTCTCGGCCGCCACGGGCACGCCCGACAGGCCCAGGCGTGTGGCCAGCGGGCCGCTGGCGGC
>Ga0209023_10001697_pt1 | contig 28905 bp, 23 predicted proteins | sample LakOneMetagenome_FD_187468 | JGI IMG/M metagenome (GOLD analysis project Ga0209023, IMG submission 187468) | Freshwater and sediment microbial communities from Lake Erie, Canada (SPAdes) (version 2) | ecosystem: Environmental > Aquatic > Freshwater > Lentic | place: Lake Erie, Canada...
GTGCGTGGTGAACTGGGTAAGAAACTGGCAGAGATCTGTCCGGGCGACCTGAACAAAGCTTTCTTCACTTTATGCGGCGCCACTTCAATTGAAAATGCCATCAAACTTGCCCGGCTCTATACAGGCAGGCACAAAATATTAAGCCGTTATCAATCTTATCATGGTGCTTCTATTGGCGCCATATCTGCCAGTGGTGATCCAAGGCGGATCCCTGCCGATGCACAACAGGCGCCCAACTTTGTTCATTTCGATCTTCCTTATTTATACCGCTGGGAATATGGCGAAGAAAATTTATTGAAAGAATCGGTAGCGCAGCTGGAAAGAATGATCGCTTATGAAGGGCCCGCAAATATTGCAGCCATATTACTGGAAGGCGAATCAGGTTCATCCGGTTGTTTGCAATATCCTAAAGGCTATTTAAAAGCAGTCAGAGAATTGTGCAACAAACACGGCATTCTACTGATCATGGATGAAGTAATGAGTGGCTTTGGCCGTACCGGTAAATGGTTTGGTTTTGAAAATCACGGCATCATCCCGGACATGATCTGCATGGCGAAGGGATTGACATGTGGTTATTTGCCTTTTGGCTGTTTGATGGTATCAGATAAGATCGCCGCAAAGTATGATGATACCGTATTGGCGCTTGGACTTACGTATTCTGCTCACCCCGTGAGTTGTGCGGCTGCATTGGAGACCTTAAAAATTTATGAAGACGATGGCCTGATCCAAAATGCTGCAGCCATGGGTAAGTATGTAGAAGAGAAAGTAGAACTGCTAAAACAAAAACATCCTTCCATCGGCAATTTCAGAACTACCGGTTTATTAGGTTGCATCGAGCTGGTGAAGAACAGGGATACCAAAGAGCCCATGGCACCCTTCAATGCAAAACCGGATGAAATGACCGTGATGAATAAGGTAGCTGCAAAGATCAAAGACCTGGGCATGTACACATTCGTTCGCTGGAGTTATATTTTTATTGCTCCGCCGCTTTGTATTACCAAAGAGCAGATCGATGAAGGATTGGCGATCATCAGTGAGGCGATCAGTATAGCAGATGAAAACGTAATGTAGAATTATGAGTGATGAATTATGAATGAAAAAAACCTTGCCATTCATAATTCATAATTCTGAATTCATAATTATCAATATGGCAGAAACTCTTAACGACTCCTCTCTCTACAACGAAGACCTGGCCCCCATTCCGCAAAACAAGCGAAGCTGGGGAACCTGGAACTATGCAGCTTTATGGATCAGCATGAGTTTATGTATCCCCACTTATATGCTGGCAAGTTCATTGATAGAAGGCGGAATGAACTGGTGGCAATCCATTCTTACCATCTTCATTGGTAATACGGTTGTATTGATACCGATGATACTGAATGGTCATGCCGGCGCTAAATACGGAATTCCTTTCCCGGTTTTTGCAAGAGCAAGTTTTGGAACGAAGGGAGCAAATATTCCTGCCATATTAAGAGCAATTGTTGCCTGTGGTTGGTTCGGCATCCAGACATGGATCGGTGGCTTTGCTGTTTATCAAATGATGAAACTGTGGATGCCTGCAATGGCAACATTACCACAGATATTCCCCGATGCATTCGGATTGCAAACAGGCCCGGCCATTTGTTTTTTTCTTTTCTGGTTGCTGAACATGTTCGTTGTTTATCTCGGCGTGGAAAGCATCAAAAAATTACTGGTCTTCAAGGCTTTCTTTCTGCCATTGGCTGCACTGGCATTATTATTCTGGGCGATCAATGCAGGGCATGGCCTTGGTCCGATACTTTCTCAACCGGCTAAATTATCAGGCCCGGCATTCTGGGCATATTTTTTTCCTGCACTTACCGGCATGGTTGGCTTTTGGGCAACGCTGTCATTGAATATTCCTGATTTTACCCGCTACGCAAAAAACCAGAAAGCGCAGATCAACGGGCAGATCATTGGCCTGCCGCCATCCATGACATTATTTGCATTCATCGGGGTGGTAGTTACTTCGGCCACCTTTATTATTTATGGAGAGACCATCTGGGACCCGGTTGTACTTGCAGGAAAATTTGAAAATAAATTATTGGTCAGCATTGCGATGATCGCTGTTGCTATTTCTACCCTGGCAACAAACATTGCGGCTAATATAGTAAGTCCGGCTAATGATTTTTCAAACCTGTCTCCGAATAAAATTAATTTCAGAACGGGCGGGTACATAACCGGTATTATCGGTATTTTAATTTTTCCTTGGAAACTGATCGCTGATCCCAACGGGTATATTTTTACCTGGCTCATCGCATACTCAAGCCTGCTTGGCCCGGTAGGAGGGATCATGATCGCTGATTATTATTTTGTGCGGAAACAACAATTGAATGTGACTGAATTGTATCAACATAAGGGCCAATACGGATTTAAGAATGGATTCAATGCGGCAGCTGTTGTTGCATTGCTGGCTGGTATCATACCTAACATCCCCGGATTTTTACTGCAGATAAAACTCATCTCATCCACCGCATTTCCCGAATGGGTATCAAACCTGTATCATTATGCCTGGTTCGTGGGCTTCTTTGTAAGCGGAATTGTATATATCTTACTGATGCGGAATTATAAAACAGGAACTGTAAATTTGAATAACAAAGAAAACGCTTGAACATGTCCTTGCTTATAAAAAATGCCCACATCGTTGGCGCTGCCGATAACTACACCGGGGATATCTTTATCCAGGGCGAATGTATTGCGGCTGTTGGAAAAAACCTGGATATTAAAGCCGACCGGGAAATTGATGCAACCGGGCTGCTTGCTTTTCCCGGCTGCATCGATCCGCATGTACACCTGGAAATGCCCTTCATGGGAACTTTCAGCAGCGATAATTATGAAACAGGTACCCGTGCAGCTTTGCATGGCGGTACAACTACCGTAATAGATTTTATTTTACAAAAGCAAGGCAATTCTCTATACGATGCATACAAGGAATGGAGCGGAAGAGCCAATGGAAATGCGGTGGGTGATTACAGCTTCCACATGGCCGTTACTGATTTTAATGAGAACACCTGTAAAGAGATCGTTGACCTTATTGAAAAAGAAGGCATCACTTCATTCAAAATATTCATGGCATACAAAGGAGCCCTGATGATCGATGATAAGCAGATGGTTGGGTTGATGAATGAAGTGAAGGCAAGAGGTGGTATGGTTACTGTTCATGCAACCAATGGCGATATGATCGATTTCCTGATCGCAAAGAACAGGGCTGAAGGCAATCTGGCTCCGCTCTATCATTATTTATCGCAACCTGAAATAACGGAAGCCGAAGCATCCGAACGTTTTGCTTCCATTGCAGGCTATACCGGTTGCCCGGGTTATATCGTACACATGACCTGCGAAGGCGCCTTGAATGCCGTACGGGATAATAACCGGCATAACCAGAAAGTGTTTGCAGAAACCTGTATCCAGTATTTATTACTCGATGCATCTTTATATGAACAGGACTTTGAGGGAGCAAAATGGGTGATGAGTCCGCCGTTGCGGGAGAAGAAAGACCAGGAAGCACTGTGGGCCGGCATCAACCAGGGCCTGGTGCAGGTGGTGGCAACGGATCATTGTCCCTTTACCTGGGAGAAAAAATTATTGGGCAAGGATGATTTTTCTAAAATACCGAATGGCCACCCGGCAATAGAACATAGAGTAGAGTTATTGTATAGCGAAGGTGTACGAAAGGGAAGGATAACGATGAATAAATTCGTGGAAGTGTTATCAACCAACCCGGCAAAGATATTCGGTATGTTCCCACAGAAAGGCTGCATCGCCCCGGGCTCGGATGCGGATATAGTTTTGTTCGATCCTAATAAGGAACATACCATCAGCGTAAAAACCCATCACATGAATACGGATTACTCGGCCTATGAAGGATGGGAACTGACGGGTAAATGTAAAACAGTTTTACTACGAGGCCAGGTGGTGATCGATGATGGAAAATGTTTGGTGGAGAAAGGGAATGGGAAGTTTATTAAGCGGAATAAAGTGTCTAAATTAATATAGTTTCACCGCAGAGAAAAGAGAGGCAGAGCTGACGCAGAGCATCTCTGCGAAATCTCTTTAACTCATTTTCTCTGCGGTTAAAAAAATCTAAAATAAACATCTATGCCAAGGATAATCAAGTCTGGACTAATTCAAATGTCGCTTCCAAAAACAGAAGGTGAAGGAACGATCAAAGAAATTGTAAATGCCATGGTGCAGAAGCACATTCCATTTATTGAGGAAGCCGGTAAGCAGGGCGTGCAGATCCTTTGCCTGCAGGAAATCTTCAATACCCCGTATTTCTGCCCGGGGCAGGATGCAAAATGGTATGCAAGTGCAGAAACCGTTCCCGGACCTACGACTGAATTGATGGCAACCTATGCAAAGAAATACAACATGGTCATCATCGTTCCTATTTATGAAAAAGAACAGGCAGGTGTGTTGTACAACACCGCAGCAGTAATTGATGCAGACGGAACGTATTTGGGTAAATACCGTAAAAATCATATTCCGCATACCAGCGGTTTTTGGGAAAAATTCTTCTTCAAACCGGGTAACCTGGGTTATCCCGTATTTCAGACAAAATATGCCAGGGTAGGTGTTTACATTTGTTATGACCGTCACTTTCCCGATGGTGCAAGATGCCTGGGATTGAATGGGGCCGAGATCGTTTACAATCCTTCGGCAACTGTTGCAGGCTTATCGCAATATTTATGGAAACTGGAGCAACCTGCACATGCGGCAGCCAACGGATATTTTATGGGATGTATAAACAGGGTTGGCGAAGAGAAGCCCTGGAACCTCGGTAAGTTTTATGGCAGCAGTTATTTTGTGGACCCACGTGGACAAATATTTGCACAGGCCAGTGAAGACAAAGATGAATTGCTGGTGGCAGAATTCGACCTGGATATGATCGAAGAAGTGAGAAGTGTTTGGCAATTCTTCCGGGACAGAAGGCCGGAGACTTACGGGAAGTTGACTGAATTGTAATTTTTCAACCGCAGAGAAAAGAGAAGCAGGGTTTACGCAGCGTATCTCTGCGAAATCTCTTTAAATCCTTTCTCTGCGGTAAAAAATAAAAATATGGCAGTAACAAACAACAGATTATCCAAAGAACAATACGCCGAAAACTTCAGCGATATTCATCCGCCGTTTGAAACTGCTGACGCCGCGTTGGTAGAAGCCAACCGTTGTTTGTTTTGTTACGATGCACCTTGCATGAAAAGTTGTCCTACCGGTATCGATGTACCGAAGTTCATTAAACAAATTGCTACCGATAATATAAAAGGATCAGCCCATACTATTTTCGTAAGTAATATCATGGGTGCCGGTTGCAGTAAGGTCTGCCCCGTAGAAAAATTATGCGAAGGCGCTTGCGTGTATAACCTGATGGAAGAAGACCCCATCTCTATTGCAAAGCTGCAACGCTACTCTACAGAAAAAGCGATAGAGAAGAACTGGCAGTTGTTTAAAAGAAAAGAAGCAACTGGCAAAAGGGTTGCAATAGTTGGTGCAGGGCCGGCCGGGTTAAGCTGTGCCCACGTTTTATCAAGAGAAGGAGTTGATGTTACCATTTTTGAAAAAGAGAGCAAAGGCGGCGGCCTTATGACCTACGGCATTGCAGCTTATAAAGTAACGCCGCAGTTCTGCGAAGATGAAATGAATTATATTTTGGGTATCGGGGGTATTGAAATAAAATACAACCAGGAACTGGGGAAAGATATCTCACTGACTGAATTGAAGAAAAACTTCGATGCGGTTTACCTCGGTATTGGTGTAGGGGTTGCGAGAAAACTGGATATCCCCGGCGAAAAACTGGAAGGCGTGGTAGATGCCATTCAATTCATTTATGATATCAGGGCTAACGGTTACTCAACAGTTCCGGTTGGAGATAAGGTAGCCGTGATCGGCATGGGGATGACTGCCATTGATGCAGCCACGCAGGCAAAAAGATTGGGTGCAAAGGAAGTTACATTGGTCTACCGCAGAACCGAAGCAGAAAAACCCTGCACCGATGTGGAACTGGATATTGCAAGGCTTGATGGTTGTGAAATTATATGGCTGGCAGCACCGGAAAAAATAAAAGGCGCTGAAGGAAAAGTAAAACAGCTTGTTTGCAGTGTGATGAAATTAGGCGAGCCCGATGCTTCTGGCCGCCGCTCTCCGGTGGATACAGGCGAAACATTTACATTAAATGTTGATATGGTGATCAAGGCAGCCGGGCAGGTTCCATTTGAAAAACTGGTAAAGAAATACAGGCTTGAAAATAAGAACGGCAAGCTCGCTTTAAAAGATAAAGCAGCAACAAATATTAAGGGCGTATTTGCGGGTGGTGATGCTGTAAATGGTGGGAAGGAAGTGGTGGATGCGGTGCAGGCAGGGAAGGATGGAGCGGCTTCAATACTGTCATATCTCAGAATTAAAAATTAAGAATTAAAAATGAAGGGGTGTAAACTGGCTCCCAGATTTTTAATTCTTAATTCTTCATTTTTAATTTTTAATTGAATAAAATGGCTTCTCTTGAATCGAATTTCCTAGGTATCAAATCTCCCAATCCTTTTTGGTTAGCCAGTGCTCCGCCAACGGATAAAAAAATAAATGTACTCCGTGCTTTTGAAGCGGGCTGGGGTGGTGTGGTATGGAAAACATTGGGCAGCCAGGTGAAGAATGTTTCATCAAGATATTCAGCCGTAAATTTTGGCGCAAAGAAAATGATGGGCTTTAATAATATTGAACTCATCAGCGACCGGCCGCTTGACCTGAACTTAAAAGAGATCAAAGAATGCCTTAAACTTTTTCCCGATAGGGCGATGGTCGTTTCCCTAATGGCAGACAATGATAAAAAAAGCTGGCATGAATTAATCAAGAAAGTTGAAGATACGGGTGTTCATGGACTGGAACTGAATTTTGGTTGTCCGCATGGTATGACCGAAAGGGGCATGGGCGCTGCAGTTGGGCAGGATCCCGAAATTGCCTGCATGGTGGTGGAATGGGTGATGGAAGCAGCAACCATTCCGGTGATAACCAAATTAACGCCGAATGTTCACTCTGTTGTTCCAACTGGTCGCTCAGTTGTTAAAGCAGGAACGAATGCATTGTCATTGATCAATACCATTCAATCAGTAACTGGCATCGACCTGGATACCCTTGTTCCCAATCCCTATGTTGCCGGTAAATCAGTATTCGGTGGTTATTGCGGCCCGGCGGTAAAGCCCATTGCTTTAAAAATGTTGACTACCATTGCACAGGATGAAGTAACGAATAAAGTTCCCATTTCCGGGATAGGTGGAGTTAGTACCTGGAAAGATGCGGTTGAATTCATGTTACTGGGCGCCAGTAATGTGCAGGTTTGTACAGCAGCTATGAACCATGGTTTCCGCATTGTGGAAGACATGATCGAGGGAATGAATAACTGGATGGATGATAAGGGATTTAAAACGCTGAATGATTTCATTGGTAAGTCTGTTGAAAAGATCACCCATTGGGAAGACCTCGACATCAACTATCACCACATTGCCAAAATAAACCAGGATAAATGTATTCACTGCGGGCTTTGTTATATCGCCTGCGAAGATGCATCGCACCAGTCAATCAACCTTGCTTATGGCAAACCTTATAATACCTACACGGTAAAAGATGAAGAATGTGTAGGCTGTAACCTCTGCAAACTTGTTTGCCCGGTCAATGATTGTATTACCATGGAAGAACATCGTGTTGCACCGGAATACCTTAACTGGGTTGAGTTTCAACGGAAGGGATTGCCTTTAAATGACCATTAAGCCGGGTCTTATGCTTCTGAGAATGAGGAATTTAGGACACACGGCCTGCTTGCCGGCTTTTAGATTGTCCACTTGTTGTATGTTTTTGTTTTTTTTGCGAACTTGCATTCAACAAAAACTACTGTATGAGAATACTTATACTTACTCTGTCTATTATCATTATTTTTTCCTTCGAATCCAACGCACAGGGCTGCGTAGCCATCAAAGGCACGGCCGGCGTTTGTAGCCGTCCCGGGGGAAAGGGATGGGAACTTAACATCAACAACCGGTATTTTCATTCGTACAAGCATTTTGTAGGCAAGGAAGAACAAAAGCAGCGGGTTGAAAATGGCAGCCAGGTCGAAAATTTTGCCTATGAAATGGATCTGACCCTGACAAGGACTCTTAATTCAAGATGGTCGTTGTCTGCTACGGTTCCCATCATGCACTTCAGGCGCTCATCTTTATATGAGCACGACGGGAAGAACAGGCACAGCACACAATCGTTTGGTATTGGAGATATCAAATTCAGTGCATATCGCTGGATGTTCAACCCTGCTACTTCCCATAAAGGGAACATCCAGTTAGGACTGGGCATCAAACTTCCTACAGGTAATTACAATTACCAGGATTATTTTTATAAAAAAGCAGATTCAACTGTTCTCGGCCCGGTCGATCAGTCGATCCAGTTGGGAGACGGAGGAACAGGCATAACCTTCGAGATGAACGGATTCTACAATTTTTCTTATAAGGTTGGCATATATGGGAACTTCTTCTACCTGAGTAACCCGAGGGAGGTAAATGGCACTTCTACTTCAAGAGGAGGAGCTGTTTCAAGTACTTCCATAAAGTACAACACCGATGTAATGAGTGTTCCTGACCTGTTCATGGCACGCCTGGGGGCAGCTTACACCTATAAAAAATTCACATTCTCTGCAGGTGGGCGTATTGAAGCGTTGCCTTCACATGACCTTATCGGGGGAGACCGTGGTTTCAGAAGACCAGGATATGTCCTTTCGGCAGAGCCATCTGTTACTTATGTAGCCAAAAAATTCAGCATTAACCTTGCTGTACCGGTTGCCCTGCAAAGGAACCGTACACAAAGCGATTCGGATAAACGCAGGACCATTGATACCGGGGTTCACCAGCAGGGAGACGCTGCTTTTGCTGATTACCTGATCAGCGCCGCAATAAACATCAGGCTATAAAGCAATTGATCTTAAATTTTACTTCGTGGAGAAGCGGGAAACAAATTAAAGTTTGTTTATTCCGCTTCTTCTTTTTTTTGTTTATCTTGTTACAAGGCACAAAACGTATGGCACTTTTGCTTAAGTTAACTTATTAAATAACGCTTATGAAAGTTTCCGACATTTTAAAAAGTAAGAGCACTAACATTTATTCTGTTGCCGGGCACACAAGTGTATATGATGCCATAAAAGTGATGGGAGAAAAAAATATCGGTGCCCTGCTGATCATGGAAGATGGAAAATTAACAGGCATCCTTTCCGAGAGGGATTATGCCCGGAAAGTGGTGTTGAAGGGAAAGTCATCCAGGGAAACGCCTGTAAAAGATATCATGACAGAAAACGTGCTGACCGTAACGCCTGAAGATACCATTGAACAATGCATGGCCATCATGACTGATAAACATATCCGCCATCTTCCAGTTGTTGAGGCAGACAAAGTGTTGGGAATGGTTTCCATCGGCGACGTGGTGAATGGCATCATCGAATCACAGAAGGAGACCATTGCACATCTGCAGAGTTATATTGCGCAATAAAAGATCATTCTCGACTACATTTCCAGCTTTGGCAACGACCACCTGAATTTTACAGCGGCCAGGCGTATCCCGATGATCGTAGTGATACTGATCAGGGCACTCCATAGATCCGGCAGGGAAGTATATTTCAATACCAGATAGACCAGGGCTCCTGCAATACAGGCGGTGGCATAAATTTCCTTCCGGAATATCTGTGGTATCTCATTAATCAGTGTATCCCGTATCACTCCTCCCATCACGGCGGTAAATAATCCCATCACCACTGCAGCAAGGGGTGCCACATCCAATGCAAGCGCTTTCTCCATACCGATGATCGTATAGATGGCAATGCCAATTGAATCAAATACCAGGAGGATCCTGGGGATCTTGTGCAGTTGTTTCCTGAGGATGACCATCAGTATGATGCCTATAGTTATTGCAACCAGGTAATTATTATCAGCCACCCAGGCTATGGGATGAGCGCCAAGGATTATATCCCTGAGTGTGCCGCCGCCAACCGCCGTTGCAAAGGCAGTAAAGCTGATGCCGAACAGATCTTTGTAAAGATCCTTATCCAATGCAGCAAATGCTCCCGACATGGCAAACATCACCACGCCAAACAGGTTGAAATAATAACTGATCATGGGAATAAATTTTTATGAAAGGTACTGAACAAAGTCTTTGCAGGAGCGGAGGCTTTGTTCAGTACAAAACCAAAAATAAATTTTGAGCCTGCATGGTCAGACGGGGGCGTCAGACCATGTGTCAGACCACGCCAGCCAGTTCCAGGCTGCGCCGGCTTATTTTTTTGTAATCGATGTTTTCAATGATCGGTTCCGGGCAAAGGATCAGTGATACGCCTTCCTGCTTCCACCAGCCACCGGTAAATAACTTATCCGCATGTACTACGGCAATAAGCCAGCTATGACTGAACCCGTTGTGCCATTCTTCTATCCATTCAAGATCGGCCTTGTTTATCTTACTGATATCGTCGGTACTGATAAACACCTTTAAATAAAATTCATTACTCAGTTGTGTGTCCGTCTGGTGGTAGATCTTTTTGTATTCGTATTTGTAATTGTACCGCAGGGCAGAGATATCACTCAGTACCGCAGAAGCTGTGGGGAATGCCCCGGCACCCTTGCCCTTGAAAAAATGCTTATCGGCGAATGTGCTTTCCGTGGTAAGGGCATTGAATTCGTTCTCTACATGGTACAGTTCATCTTTGGGGGTCACAAATTGGGGCAACACAAAAGCGGCTAATTTTCCATTACTTAATTTTTTTGCATTGGCGACCAGCTTGATGCTGTATTTTTTTTCTTTGGCTACAATGGCATCAGGCAGACTGATGTTTTCAATACCGTTGAAAATAAATTCCTGCGGCTTTGCGATCACGCCAAAGGAATGCGCCAGCAGGATGCTGAGTTTATTGGCCGCATCGAAGCCGCCTATATCCAGTTTGGGATTGCTTTCTGCAAAACCGAGTTGCTGGGCCAGCGACAGGGCTTCTTTGAATTCGAGTTGCTCTTCCAGTATCTTGGTAAGAATGAAATTGGTGGAACCGTTGATTATGCCCCGGATGGATTTCAGTAAGTCATTGTCGTAATATTCTTCCAGGTTGCGGACGATGGGCATACTGGCGCAGCAGGCCGCTTCATACAAAAAAGCGGTGTTGTGTTTTTGCTGAAGCTCCAGCAATTCCTCAAAATGCCCGGCGATCATTTTTTTATTAGCACTTACCACAGCTTTGCCGTTTTGTAAAGCTGTTTTCACGATCTCAAAAGCAGCATCGGCATCATCGATCAGTTCAACGATCACGTTGATGCTTTCGTCGTTCAAAAGGACAGATGCATCTGTGGTAAAGTTCTCTGCAGCAATGCTCCTTTTCTTACCCGCATTTTTGATGCATATTTTTTTTATGGAGGATTGCAGGGTGGGTGTGCTGTGCAGTACATCATACAGGCCTTTACCTACCACGCCAAAGCCGAAGAGTCCTATATTAAGTTGAGAAGTTGACAAGTTTTTTGAATTTAAGATGTTGAATAAAATTTACATGTACAAGTGTGCGACGCCTGTGAAGCAGGGCTATGCACTGATGCTGGTTACCAGATCTTTCTTTGTTTCTTTTAGCCTGGTAAAAGTCTGTTCCAGGTCAGCGATCAGGTCTTCTACTTCTTCCAGTCCAACGCTCAGGCGGATAAGGCTGTCGGCAACCCCGGCCGCTCTTCTTTTTTCGGCGGGAATGCTTTTATGTGTCATCTGTGCCGGGTGGCAGAGTAAACTTTTCACACCTCCTAAACTTTCGGCCAGTTTAAAATATTGGGTACCGCTTACAAATGCCGTGGCTGCTTCTTCTGTATCATTTTTTAAGGTGAAGGAAACGATGCCGCCAAAACCTTTGCTTTGTTTTTTTGCGGTCTCGTGATTGAAATGTTTTTTTAAACCGGGATAAAATACGTTGGCAACATCAGGATGTGTTTCTAGAAATTCAGCAACGGCCTGTGCATTGCGGCAATGCTGCTGCACACGAAGGTGCAATGTTTCAATACCACGTATAACCAACCAGCTGTCGAATGGTGCAAGGATGGCACCACTTGCATTCTGAATGAATTTTACTTTTTCGCCCAGTTCCTTTTCTTTGGTAACCACAAGGCCGGCAATGAGATCGCTGTGGCCTCCGAGATATTTGGTGGCGCTGTGTACTACAAGATCAGCTCCCAGCGTCAGCGGTTGTTGTAAGGCGGGTGATGCAAAAGTATTATCCACGCAAAGTAAACAGGAATGTGCCTTTGCGATTTTTGCGATGGCTTCAATATCGCTCACTTTTAAAGTTGGGTTGGTAGGAGTTTCCAGCCAGATCAGTTTGGTGTTTGGGGTAATGGCATTGAAAACATTCTCTGCATTCGTTGTATCAACATAGTTTACTGTGATGCCGAACTTTTCATAGATATGTGTAAAGAGTCGAAAGGCGCCGCCGTAAATATCATCCACGGCTAAGATCTCATCGCCGGCTTTTAAAAGTTTGACAACCGCATCAATCGCGGCAAGTCCGCTGCCGAAGGCAATACCCACTGCACCTTTTTCAAGTTGAGCGATGATGCTTTCCAATGTTCCCCTTGTTGGATTGTTGCTGCGGGCATAATCGTAGCCCTTGTTCACACCGGGTGCTTCCTGCACATAGGTACTGGTTTGATAGATGGGTACACTGATAGCGCCTGTTAAGGGATCTACGGGAATGCTGTGGATGAGTTGTGTTGCGTTGCTCATGATAAGATTTTTTTTGGTTATGAAATTTCTTATCAGGAGAGGAGAAAGTATATTACCGGAGGAGAAATTTTTATTACGACTATCGGATTTTGTAACTGCCGACAGGGCATAAAAAAAGCTCATCCGATAAATCAGATGAGCTTTAATATTTTGAAATACTATTGTAAGCTTTGGATCTGACTTATCTGTCCGCTAGCTAGCGGATGGAATTGGCACCTTTCCATGAAGGGAATCATGGTAGGTTGTCAAGGCTTCATCGGGCCATTACCCTCTGCCTTTCTTGATAAGTGATAATTAAAGAGCTGCTGCAAATATAAGGATGGAAATTTCTAATTGCCAAATAAAAAATAAAATAAAATTCCAGTCAAATTGTTAAACCCTTTCCAGTAAAGAGTTTGGGGCTGTAAATTATTTTATGTTTTTTGTCATCCATTCAGCCTGTGAGTTGGCAGATTGTTCCATACCGACCAGTTCGCCGATCTTTTCCTGCCCCTTTATGATGGATTTTGTTACCATGCTGTGTTCAATGGCCTCATCTTCCTTCATGCCCAGTAATTTGATCATGGGAATCACTTTGTCGCTGCCAAAATGTTTGAACAGGGGTTCATCCAGGGCGCTGAAGACAAGGATGTTTTCCTTATCCCAGTTTTTGATGAGTTCAGTTTCTTTTGTGTGCAGGGGGTAATGCTCTACAAAGACCGGTATTTTATCCTGCAGCTTCGAAGCATGTATGTGCCTTGTTTCCATCACCAGGCCTTCATCGAGCCCCTGATTCCTGAAGAATTCCCTGAATTTCACTGCTGTTTCCGGGAACCAGCAAATGAACAGGTGGTTCTGGTCCTTTTTTGCCAGGGCAGCACAGGCATTCATTTTAGCAGCCGTACTTACATAGGCACGGTCAACGAAAATATGTTTCTCGGTATCCCCGTCTTTCTTTCCGAATAAGTTAAAAAGCATAGGTGAAATTGAACTGCAAACTTACATAACTAAGTTGCCCTCAACAAATCAGCAATCAATTTGTTTGTATCTTTAGGTTAAGTAAGTACACATGGCGAAAGTAAAGAAGGCTTCACCCGACGAAGTTATTTCCAACGATTTTATTGAGGTATTCGGTGCAAGGGAACACAACCTTAAGAACATTGATATTAAGGTGCCGAAAAACAAACTGGTGGTGTTTACCGGGGTGAGTGGCAGCGGAAAATCTTCGCTGGCATTTGATACCATCTACAATGAAGGACAACGCCGATACATGGAAAGCTTCAGTGCCTATGCCCGCCAGTTTGTTGGCGATATGGAGCGGCCAGACGTGGACAAGATCACCGGGCTTTCTCCCGTAATTTCCATTGAACAGAAAACCACCAACAAAAACCCAAGAAGTACGGTTGGCACCGTTACAGAGATCTATGATTTTCTCCGTTTGCTTTTTGCAAGAATAGGAGAAGCATATAGCTATAATACCGGGAAGAAGATGGTCAAGTTCAGCGAGGAAGAAATTGTGAGCAATATTTTTGAACGCTTTGAAGGAAAGAAGATCAGCCTGCTTGCCCCGCTGGTAAGAGGAAGAAAGGGCCACTACCGGGAATTGTTTGAAGACATCCGTAAGAAAGGGTATTTAAAAGTGCGGGTTGATGGTGAAGTGATGGACCTGAAACCACGGATGCAGGTTGACCGGTATAAAATTCATGATATAGAACTGGTAGTTGACCGATTGGCTTTAACGGATGATATGAAACTCAGGTTGAGTCAAAGCGTTCAGAAGACCTTGCAGTTGGGTAAAGACCTGATGTTTCTTTTAATAAATGATGACAATAAAGTTATTCAGTACAGCAAGCAATTGATGTGTGAAGACACCGGCATCAGTTATGAAGAACCTTCGCCCAATGCTTTTTCTTTTAACTCTCCTTATGGCGCCTGTCCAACCTGCAAAGGTCTTGGCAATATTTATACCATTGATATGGAAGCCGTGTTGCCGGATACAGCCAAAACTGTAAAAGAAGGCGCTATCATACCGTTGGGGGAAGAGCGGGAGGCAAGTGTTTTTCAGCAAGTGGTGGCATTTGCAAAAAAACACAAGATCAATTTAGACAAGCCCGTCAGCGCACTGCCAAAAACACAGCTCGACCTGCTTTTATACGGGGATCAGAATATTAGCCCTGCGCTGGAAATGGACCTGAGTGATGAAACCGTTCCATTGGAATATACCGGCAGCTATGAAGGAATTATTCCGATGCTCAAGCGCTGGTTCAGTTCGCCCTACAGTAATGAAGCATTAAGGACCTGGGTGGAAAAATACATGATGCTGGCAACCTGCAGTTCCTGCAATGGAACAAGATTGAAAAAAGAAAGCCTGTGGTTTAAGGTTGATAAAAGAAATATTGCTGAACTGGGGCAGATGAATTTAGATAACCTGGCTGCCTGGTTTGATGGAATTGAATTACGGTTGAATGATAAACAAAACGCCATTGCCAAAGATGTGTTGAAGGAGATAAGAGAGCGCTTACAGTTTTTACTCGATGTTGGGTTAACTTATCTTTCTTTAGATCGGCCATCCAAAACCCTGAGTGGTGGCGAATCGCAGCGGATAAGGCTCGCCACGCAGATCGGCTCTCAACTGCAGGGCATCACGTATATTTTAGATGAACCGAGCATTGGTTTGCATCAACGGGATAATCAACGGTTGATCGGGGCCCTGCAAAACTTACGGGATATCGGCAACAGTGTACTGGTGGTTGAGCACGACAAGGACATCATGCTGGCGTCCGATTACCTGGTCGACATCGGGCCCATGGCTGGTAAGCATGGTGGCGAAATTGTGGCGCAAGGCACGCCGCAAACGATACTTGATTCTGAATCTGAAACAGCACAATATCTTTTAGGAAAGAAGAAGATCGGGATACCAAAGGAAAGAAGGAAGGGCAATGGAAAATTCATTGAACTGAAAGGCGTGAAGGGAAATAATTTGCGGGATGTGGATGTGAATTTTCCATTGGGTAAACTGATCCTTGTTACCGGCGTGAGCGGAAGTGGTAAATCGACACTGATAAATGAAACGCTTTACCCGTTACTGAGCAAGTACTGCTACGATTCCAAAACAAATCCACTGCCGTACAGATCAATAAAGGGGCTTGAGCAGATCGATAAAGTGATCGAGATAGATCAGAGCCCGATAGGAAGAACACCCAGGAGCAACCCGGCTACTTATTGCGGTTTCTTTACCGACATCCGCACTTTGTTTGCATTGGTGCCTGAAGCAAAGATCAGGGGGTATACGGCCGGGCGTTTTTCTTTCAATGTAAAGAGCGGCCGCTGCGATGTGTGCGAAGGAGGCGGTATGCGGGTGATAGAAATGAACTTTCTGCCGGATGTATATGTGCATTGCGAAAAATGCAACGGCAGGAGATATAACAGGGAAACGCTTGAGATACGCTACAAAGGAAAATCCATCAGTGATGTGCTGGATATGACCGTTGATGAAGCCGTGGAATTTTTCCAGGCGGTGCCGTACATCTACCGCAAAATAAAAGTGCTGCAGGATGTTGGATTGGGGTATATCACATTAGGGCAAAGCGCTGTTACACTCAGCGGGGGAGAGGCGCAGCGGGTAAAACTGTCTACTGAGCTTGGTAAAAAAGATACGGGTAAAACATTTTACATACTTGATGAACCTACAACCGGTCTTCATTTCCAGGATATAAAACACCTGCTTGAAGTGATCAACAAGTTGGTTGACCGAGGTAATACCGTATTGGTGATCGAACATAATATGGATGTGATAAAAGTGGCTGATCACATCATAGACATCGGCCCCGAAGGCGGCGATGGGGGCGGAATGGTATTATTTGAGGGGTTGCCGGAAGACCTGGTAAAAGTAAAAGAGAGTTTTACCGGTAAATTTTTGGCGAATGAGTTAAAATAAAAAATCCATGTCTCATAACCATGGATTTTTATTTTTGGGTTCTAAAAGAAGTGTAAAGGATGTCAACGAAGTTCAAAGATTGTGGTTTCAGGGGTAATCTGCGGATATTAAAATATCCATAGCTATCCTCGGGGGTTTACTTCTGTTGTATCGCGGTACACTTTTAGAAGTTTCAATTCTATTTGAATATCTGTATGGCCAGCAACAAACAGGTGGTAAAAATTACCGCTGCCTTGTATGTTCTTGGGTTCATTTCAAAATTATTGCTCATAGTATTGGAATTTTATTTTTTAATAAACCGACGGGCACCTTGTTTGTCTTATAGCTCTTTTTGCAAAAGCACTTTCATATATCGGGCCCAGTCTTACGCCGGCTTTTAAAACGATCGAGAAATAGGTATCGTGATCTTTCAGGTCACCCCGTTGCGTTCCTGCAGGGTACCTTGTCATACCCGGGTAAATGATACCCTTCGCCTTATCAGATAATTTGTATGCTAATGTTGCTTCCTGCGCTGTAAGGTATTTGCTGTAATACGATGCATCAATATATCTCGTACTCACATCGTCGATGTAATCAGTAAAGGTCTTTCTGTAAAGTAATTCCATACTCATATTTATCCTGTCGGATACAAAGTATTTTAAACCGCCGCCAAACGGGATATTCATCTGGGTAAGTTTATACGGTTTGCTGTACGGGTATTCAGGCATGCCTTGTCCTTCTAAGCGAAGCGGATGAAGATAGTACCAGCTTTTATTACCGGCTGCATCGGTGAGGGATCCCTGCGGATTAAAGTGGAACACACCTATGCCTCCAAGTACATAAGGCCTTAATCTTGGTTCATATTCTGAAGCACGGCTGAACAGCATGGTTGGAAAAAGTTCAATAGCCAGGTAACCTTCAATGACGTTTGTTTTAAAATCGAGGTTACGTTGTTTGCGCCAGAGTTCATCGATGCCGTTTGTATTTATTATCGCATCATCGCCTTCCAGGTATGTATAATCAGCGGCAAGCCGAAGGCCCACCCAGTTTTTTGGATACATGGTTATGAAGGCACCCTTCATGAATTTGGTGAATTGAAAATTCATGTCTTTTAAATTATTGGTTCCCTTGCCGGAGTTACCACCGAGGTCACCTAAAAAGAAACTGGGGCCGAAATTGAAGCCTACTTCCCATTTAACTTTTTCGCCGAAAAGCAGTGCTTGTGCATATGACGTGGAGTGAACAAATAAGCAGATAAGCAGAACGATTGCGCTCTTTCCCACAAGCTTGTGTAAATTTGGTTTCATCAGAAATCAGATTTAGTCTTTCGACAGGTAATTGGATATTTTGCCGGATTAAAAATATTATCCCGTATATATCAGGATCAGGATAAAATCTAAAACCACATTAATTTAAACGGGAAACAGTGTTCGTTATTGCCTGATGTGAGCAAATTATTTGACCAGGGTCATTTCAATATGGGGAATACCGTCCTCATGGTATTCGGGCCCGGATTGACTGAAGCCCAGCGACTGGTAAAACCGGGTAAGGTAAAGTTGGGCGCCGATCTTTATTTCTGTACAGTTGAACTGGCTGAAAACCTTACTGATGCTTTGTTCCATAAGCTCCTTACCGGCACCCGTTCCCCGGTACCTGGGTGAAGTGACCACCCGGCCAATGCTGGCTTCCTGATAGCTGATGCCGGGCGGTATGATACGGGTATATGCCACCAGGGTTTCGCCATCCCATCCGGCCAGGTGCCAGGATGCCCGGTCCTTCCCATCAGCGTCCTGGTAAACACAGTTCTGTTCTACCACAAAAACCTCGTTTCGCAATTGCATGATGGCATACAGTTCTGCAGCCGATAGGTTATCAAACTTTTTAAATACCCAGGTCAGTTGCATCAGCTTATTATTTTAAATAGGGCAATACTTCATTAACGGTAACCGGTTTTTGCTGGTCATCAATCTCTATAACGATGCAATAACCATTTGCACCCCCGGCTTTTTTTAGTGCATTCACGAGTTTTTGTTGATCACTTTCTGTTCTTCTTCCATCAACCTCACTCCATATTTCTTTCGTGCATAAGCAACCTTGCGTGGGGGTGAGGGGAAAGTAAGGCTGATTTTTATAGTAGCCGGGATTTACTGTAGTGCCATGCGCTATTATTTCTGTACGGCCTGCTTTGCTGGCAAAGAAGGATTCGTACAGGGGCAGGTATTCTTTTAATGGTTCGGGTAACAGTTTTTTGTATAACTCTTCTGACCAGGCGGTATCTGCAACCGAAGGGTCATTTAAAAAATACTGCGGACTTGTTTCATAAGGCATCAGTAACTGGATATTGGCTGTAGGGCCAATGGCCATGCTCTTGCTTACATCAAAACCATTCATACGAAAAATACCCTGGGGGGTATTGCCATTGGTTAAATAAAATGGCAGGTTACTCAGGCTTCTCGCCAGTTGCGGAACAGAAAAGATCTCTTCGCCATTGGTTCTGATTAAATTTCCATTCCGGTCCCTTATAACAGCCATTCCGGGGTAGTTCCTGTTCTTGCGCTGAAAACTGATAAGGAGTGTTTGCCCGGGCATGGCATTTTTTAAATTGGTAATAAGCCATCCCATGTTTTTTTTATCAGAATAGCCCGTGATCAGCCCGGTGAGTAATCCATAGTAAGGAGCAAGCTGGTCATCTTTATCCGGCCTTTTTGAAAAATACTGAACCACTTTATCCCATGCTTTGGGATCAGTTGTTCCTGCCAGGTAATGTTCAGCGGCGATGGCAAAAACCTTCGGGTCTTTGGTTGATCGCATTAATTTTTCTGCTGCGTCCACAAATTTCCCCCTGTAATTGGAGTAAGCCATTTCCAGTAATGCCCGCTGAAAGCCGGTACTTCTTTTATCAATGGAATCAAATGCCTGTTTGATCTTGTTATCTACTGCAGGCGACCTGTAATTGGTTAGTTCGATGGCCATAAAAGCATCCATCCAGTTTTCTTCCGTGGCACTGGTTAATGGATCCGATAAATTTTTGTTGATGCTGTGGGAAACCAGGTTACTGTATTCTTTTGTCCGTACTGCCTTTACTGTGTTTTTTGCATAAGGCAATGTATCTGTTTGTGCAAAAGAGCTGGTGCAGAAGAAAAATAAACTCAACAGGTACAGGTAAACAATGGATTTCATTACTACAAAGTAAAATAAAAAAAAGCATCTGCCAAGCGGCGGATGCTTTTTAAAATAACAGAATTAAAATTTAGGGAACGTTGGCTGTAAGGAATGCCTGTATCTTATTATAGGCATCGGTGTAGGTGGCAACATCCCAGTCTCCGTGCCCGCCGGTTGGATAGAATACATATTGATTAACCACTCCTGCCGTGACCAGTTTGTTCTTTAATGCCAGAGATTGGGTGTTGGCATTAACCAGGGGGTCTGCCCCGCCTTGTAAAATAATAGTAGGACAAGTGGTTGCATTAACAAAATTGACCGGGCTCGATTGCTGGTAAAGGGGAGCGTTTGATGTTGGCGTGCCATTGAGCAAAAGTGCGATCGTTAACGCAGGATAAGCGCCGGGATTATTATACATATCCACCATATCGGTTGGGCCGAAAAAATCAACTACGGCTTTTATTTTAACCGGGCTGGCATATTTATAAGCGTGCAGCAATGATAAATGGCCACCGGCACTGGCGCCCAACAAAACAAATTTATCGCTTATAAGATAGGTATTACGGTTGCCATAAATAAATTCAATTGCAGCTTTTACATCCAGTTCCTGGGTTGGAAAAAGATTTACCCCGAAAGAAGCCAGGCGGTAATTGAGGTTGAATATGGCATAATCCGGAAGCCTTTTTTTCAAGGTGTCGATCGATGCATTGAAATCGATCTTGTCGCCCTGTGTCCAACCGCCGCCATGGATCAGGATAAGAACCTTGGTTGCTGTTACAGACCTGTTTGCCGGCAGGTAGATATCCATTTTCTGCAAGGGATCGGTTCCATAAGCTTCATTCAACATGGTTTTTGCGGCAATGGTAGTTGTACCGCCGCCGCCGGAGCCAGCATCATCTTTTGTACAGGAAACGGCGAAAATTAAAAACGAAAGTGAAACAAGGAGGGATGTTTTCAGTTTCATAAAGTGATTTTTGAAATTGAAAAATAAGGATAATATCCCTAAGAAGGTCATAAAATTCATCAGGCTATCTTCTGCATGAGTGTAAGGCGTTTGTATATACTTTCCTCGATCTCAATCAGTTCAAAGTGATTTCCTCTTTCCATTACCTGGCCATCCTGAAGAATGAGTATTTCATCTGCTTCCTTAATGGTACTCAGGCGGTGAGCGATAACTAACGTTGTTCTTCCCTGCATTAAATTATTCAGTGCATCCTGTACTGTTTTTTCCGATTCGGTATCGAGAGCGGAAGTGGCTTCATCTAAAATTAAAATGGCCGGGTTTTTAAAAACGGCACGGGCAATGCTGATACGCTGGCGCTGGCCACCCGATAAACGGATGCCCCTGTCGCCGATATTGGTTTGATACCCATCTTCTGTTCCCATGATGAATTCATGTGCATTGGCAATTTTAGCGGCCCGTATCACTTCTTCTTCACTGGCATCAGGTTTTCCCAAAGCAATATTATTAAAGATGGTATCATTAAAGAGGATCACATCCTGGGTAACAAAACTCATCTGGCTTCGCAATGATTCCATTTTTAAGGAACGGATGTCCTTTCCGTCGATACAGATACTGCCGGATGTTACATCATAGAACCGGGGCAGCAGGTCGGCGATGGTTGATTTACCAACTCCGGATGGACCAACCAGTGCAAGCGTTTTGCCTTTTTCAAGAGTGAAACTGATATTTTGTAAGACAGGTTTATCGGAATAACCAAAGCAAACATTTTTAAATTCGATCTTTTTGCTGAATGGCTTTAATGCAACTGCATCCGGATGATCGGCTACTTCAATCTTCGTATCCAGCACTTCAAGGATCCTTTTGCCCGATGCTTCCCCCCGCTGAATATTGGCAAGGGCAACCACCATTGCTTTTGCCGGCCTTATCACCTGTGAAAAGATGGCAATGAATGCAATGAACTCACTTGCCTGCAGGCTGCCCGGTGCATTAACTCCCCGGTTCTTCAAGATCATGGAGCCCCCGTAAATTAAAATACCTGCCACCACAATTACACCCGATACTTCTGAGAAAGCAGGTGCCAGTTCTCTTTTTTTAAAACCCTGTAAACTTGCTTTACGATAGAAATCATTTTCCCGGCTAAATCTTTTTAAGATAAAGTCAGTGGCATTGAATGAACGTATGATACGCATCCCCATCAGGCTTTCGTCAATAATAGTTAACAAACGGCCAATGGAGGACTGCATATCAGAAGCTTCTTTCCGCAATTTTTTTGTAACCATGGCAATGCCAATGGCAGATATGGGAATGATGATCAGTGTGAATAAAGTGAGTTTAACCGAAATGGTAAACAAGGCAATGAAATAAGCGATCATCATATAGGGCTCTTTGAACAACACTTCCAGAGAATTGGCAGCCACCGCTTCAATCTCAAAAACATCCGAGTTCATCCGGGAAATAAGATCGCCCTTATGCTCTTTGGTGAAATATCCCATGTGCAGGTGGTTCATCTTTTCAAAAATGGCCTCCCGTATCCGTTTCACTAAAAGTGTTCTTGAATTTATCATGCTGCGTTGTGCCAGGTAGCGGAACAGGTTGGTGAGCACTACTGCCAATACGATCAGTGCCGCCATGAAATACAGGGCGTACACCGGGTTCATCGTTTTTAAATGATATACCTGGTAATAGAAGAGGTTCTTGAAATATGAAGCAGAAAAAACGAAATCCGGTGCAACCGCATATTGCTTCATGCTTTCGGCTGTATTATGGTCAAATAAAAAATTCAGCAAAGGAATAAGCAGGGTAAACTGGAATACACTGAAGAATGCGGCTATTAATGTGAAAATAAAAAACGGGACTACAAAATACCGGTAAGGTTTTGCGAACTTCATCAATCTGCGGTAGGTCTTCATTATGGTTTAAATTCAGTATAGTGAACGGTATATTTTCCAGTACTCCTGGGCGGCATTGTCCCAGCAATATTCTTTTCCTTTTTTTATGATGTCGTTTTTCATGTTAAACAACTTGTATCGCTTCATGCCTGCAACAAATGTTTCGTTCATATGTGTTGCAGAAAAATTCTGGAAATAAAAGGCCACTTCGCCGCCTATCTCGGGTAAGGCAGTGAGCTGTGAAAGGAATATGGGCTTGCCAACCGACATGGCTTCGGTAACAGGTAATCCAAATCCTTCAGCATTTGACGGAAAGGCAAAAGCACAGCAGTTATTAAAGTACCAGGATTTTTCGCATTCTGATATGGCTCCCACCAGGCGCAGGTTATCAGAAATGCCCATTTTTTCTGCAGTGGCAAGAATAAAATTATGATAGCCGGGATCTTCTGTCTTTCCGGCGATGACCAGTTCCATGTCGTTGCGCTGCTGCACCAGGGGCAACAGGGTGTGGAAATTCTTTTTTTGATTTATGGTGCCGAGTGAAAATATAAAGGGCTTTCCTGGTTTGTACGAGTTACTGAACAGCATCGGTTCTTCCAGCGAATTGGTGCCATTGTGAATTACATGCACGGGCTTATTTTTCAGATCGCAATAAAAAGTCACGTCTTTTTTGCTGTGCTCGCTGATGCAGATGACCAGGTCTGCCCGGTCGATGAGCATTTGAAGACGCCTGATGTATTTCTTCTTCTTCCACCATGGCTTTGAATCATCATAGATGAAATTCAGGTCATGGATGGTCAGGATCACGTTGATATTTTTATTCCGGAAGGGCAGGTAATAACTGTCCTGGTAAGTGGCATGCCATACCTTGTAGTCTTTTAAGGGGGGCATACAAAACTTGTGTATCTCAGTTTGAATGTGGTGGTTGCTGTTTTCTCCAAAAAGAGTTTCTGTACCATAGGGTGTGTAAAAAGTAACTTCTTCAATTCCGGGTACGGCAAATTTTTTGATATGATTGCCCAGGTTTAAGCAATAATGAAAGAGCCCGGTATTTTCATATTTCATCCGCTCACAATCAAAAACGATCCGGTTGATCATAATACTCAGAATTGGTTAATGTGCCAGTTTTTGTCAGGCATCCGGTGATTATATCGAAAAGGGGCAAAAATAGTTGCTTTTTATTAGCAAAAACTGTGCAAGGTCCTCTTGCTGAATGATTGTGCTCAGTACCACAGATACCACTTGTTTTGGAAATTAGACCTTAAAATGAAAATAAAAAGCTAAAAATTCAGAATGGAGCTATATTGCTGTTGATAAATAGTTTCTTTTGTAAAAAGCGGGTTTATGTATAAAATCATCTTGGATTGTGATTTAATGCGCTACAGAGACTCTGGCCTGTACCATTACTGTCTTAATTTAGGTACTTATGTAAAAAAAGCGCTTGATAAAGAACAGGATGGCCGTATTTCATTTTATATCCCCCCGGCCGAAAAGCTGTCTTTTGGTCCTGGTACAGAAAGTATCATTGAACGGAAGTGGCACCAGAAATTTCTAAAGCCATTTTTGTGGGATTGTGATATCTGGCATGCCCCTTTTCAATCGGGGAGGATCATTGTGCCACCGAAGAATACCCGGGTTAAAATACTGCTTACCGTACATGACCTGAATTGTTTGCATGAGAATAAGCCGGATAAGGAAAGAAGGGAAAGTCTTCAGAAAACACAAAGGCTTATCGACCGGAGCCATTCAATTGTATGCATATCGCATCATTGTAAAAAAGATGTACTTACTCACCTGGATGTAAAGGATAAGCCCGTGCATGTAATTCACAACGGCACACACCATGTTACTGAACCTCCTTCAAGACCGGTAGGTTATATGCCCATAAGGCCTTTTATTTTTACCATGGGCTATGTAAACAGGAAGAAGAACTTTCATACACTGGTACCCCTGTTGAAAGATACGGCCTTCGACCTGGTGATCGCCGGCAAACTGGATGAGCCGGATTATGTAAATAAAATCCGGGCGGAGGCAAAAAAGTCGGGGGTTCTGGAAAGGTTGCATATTCTTGGTCCGGTCTCTGAAGAAGACAAAGCCTGGTATTTTAAAAATTGCCTGGCATTCATGCTTCCTTCGCTGGCAGAAGGCTTTGGGGCACCGGTTGTGGAAGCCATGAGATTCGGTAAGCCCATTTTCTTATCTAACCTTACTTCCTTACCTGAGATAGGCGGCGATGTTGCTTTTTATTTCAACAGCTTTGAACCGGACCATATGCAGCTTGTTTTCAACGAAGGTATAAATCAATACCGGCAGAACGGGCTGGCCGACAGGATCATTAAAAGAGGGAATGAATTTGACTGGGAACAAAAAGCAATGGAATACCTGGAAGTGTACCGTTCATTAGTGTAGCAATTATTTTAAATAACAGGTCATGATTGAGTTGAAACCGGATGCCAGACAATGGAATACTTCATTGATCTATGATCATAGCAACAGAAGATCGGAGCTGTGTAAGGCAAAGGATTATTATGCCGGTTGGTTCAAGCATTGGTGTAACCGGTTGGGTGAAACCCCGAACTTTCACCGCAAACAATGGGAGTTTGTTTTTGTGATCCAGGCTTTATGGGAGCGGGGCTGCATTGCAACCGGAAAGAAAGGATTGGTATTCGCTGTTGGCACCGAACCCTTGCCAGCCATATTTGCCAGCTTTGGGTGTAGCATTCTTGCAACTGATATTTTCCCGGATAAAGGAATAGAGATGGGTTGGGATAACGGCAACCAGCTTTGTTTTGGCGTGGAGGCATTAAATACCCGGCAACTTTGTGCGCAGAAAGATTTTGATAAACTGGTAACATACAGGCCGGTTGATATGAATGACATACCGGATGACCTGGTTGATTTTGATTTTAACTGGAGCAGTTGTTCTTTTGAACACCTGGGAACGCTGGATAAAGGGTTCCAGTTCTTAAAAAATCAATTGAAAACATTAAAACCGGGTGGTTGGGCAGTACATACAACAGAGTATAACGTATCATCAAATGATGAAACGCAGGAAAACAACAGTACTGTGATCTACCGCCAGCGTGATATTGAATACATAGTAAATGAATTAAGAAAGGAGGGGCATTTCGTGGAAGAACTTGATCTTTCCATGGGAGGTCTGCCGCAAGATTATGCAGTAGATACAGAACCACACCAACAGAAGATACATCTTAAGTTGCAGGTGGATAAGTATGTGGTCACTTCAATAGGGCTGATCATTCAGAAGAAAGGATGAGTTGCTTTAATATTTGTATTTATCCTTCCATAGCATCTTCAAAAATTTCCGCAACTCGTCTTCACGTAAATTTTTGCCAGGCTGGTAAAATGAGGTACCGCTTATTTCGGCGGGTAAATATTCCTGCGGCGAAAAATTATTATCGTAGTTGTGCGAATACTCATAACCCTTTCCATAGCCTTCTTTCTTCATCAGTTTGGTTGGCGCATTGCGTATGTGCAGCGGAACAGAAAGATCACCCTGCTCCTTCACTGCATTCATGGCAGCGCCGATGGCAACGGTTGCCGAATTACTTTTTGCACTGCTGGCCAGGTAAATAGCACATTGCGACAGTATCAGCTGCGATTCGGGGTAACCGATTTTATTAACCGCATCAAAGGTGGCGTTGGCTAATAATAAGGCATTTGGGTTGGCATTGCCGATGTCTTCACTGGCCAATATCAGCATTCTTCTTGCAATGAATTTTACGTCTTCGCCCCCTTCGATCATGCGTGCCAGCCAGTATACGGCGGCATTGGGATCGCTGCCACGGATGGATTTGATGAAAGCGGAAATGATATCGTAATGTTGTTCGCCTTTTTTATCATACAATGCTATGCGCTGCTGGGCGATCTCCATTACGGTTTCATCGGTAATGACAGCTTCATTACCTAATGTATCTGTTACCAGTTCTAAAAGGTTCAATAATTTTCTTGCATCCCCGCCGGAGATATTGATGAGGGCTTCCGTTTCTTTCAGCACGATCTTTTTTGTTTTTAAGATCTCGTCTGTTTGTATTGCATGGTCCAGCAACCATACCAGGTCTTTCTCATCCAGCGCCTTTAAGATATACACCTGTGTTCTGCTTAGTAAGGCGCTGTTCACTTCAAAGGAAGGATTTTCTGTGGTGGCGCCAATTAAGGTGATGATGCCTTTTTCAACAGCCCCTAATAATGCATCCTGCTGGCCCTTGTTGAAACGGTGTATCTCATCAATGAAAAGAATAACATTGCTTTGCTTTTTGGCAAGGTCGATCACTTCACGTACTTCTTTTACGCCGGATGAAATAGCACTGAGCGTATAGAACGGAACCTTTAATGTATTGGCAATGATGTTGGCGATGGTGGTCTTACCCACACCGGGTGGGCCCCATAAGATCATGCTGGGCACTTTGCCCTGCTCAATGGCCTTGCGTAAAATACTTCCCTTGCCGGTAAGGTGTTGCTGACCGGTAAGTTCATCCAGTGTTTTGGGGCGAAGGCGTTCGGCGAGGGGTGGAAGAGAAGTCAAAATTAAAAATTGAGAATTCAAAATTAGGGTTCTTCAAAATAGCAGCAACAAACTTTTTATCACTTATTATATAAGCCGAAAAGCAGGTTCCTGCTAAAAAATATACCAAGGAAATTTTCCTTCTGCCATTTTCTTGATCCTGGAGTCTATAGTTGCGTTGGGACACTTGCTTGTTAAGGCTTCTGCAATTGCCCGAAGTGATCTGCGGGAATAAAAGCCAGGATCAAAAGAAATCCGTTTGGCTGTAAGACTTTCAATTTGCCAACTCAGGTTTGCACCATGACCATGTGTATGCCAGTTTAAGGCCGAGCTTTTTATTTCATTCCAGCTCAATGTTCGTTGTTTTCCAAAAACCATTTGCTGAATAATGGCATTATTGTCAATGATGATCTTTTTTTTGCTCAATGCATAAAACAACAGGACAACTATGAACAGAACGCTGACAGCAATCCACGCCATTACATCAGCATTTTTGGTATCAGATAAAATAAAGATAAGCAGTAAAAGAAATGCCGTTATGATGTACAACGGCGTTTTTCTAACAGATATCTCCTGGTAAGAAACAGGGATCATTATTTCAGATCTAATTTTATCTGCAACTCTTCAAACTGTTTTGAATCTATCGAACTTGGCGCATCCAGCATCACATCTCTTCCTGCATTGTTCTTCGGGAAGGCAATAAAGTCACGGATGCTTTCACTGCCGCCGAGGATAGCACAAAGCCTGTCGAAGCCAAAGGCCAAACCACCATGCGGCGGTGCACCATATTCAAATGCGCCGAGTAAAAAACCAAATTTGTGCTGCTGCTCTTCAGCATTCATGCCCAAAGCGGCAAACATTTTTTCCTGTAATTCTCTTTGGTAGATTCGGATACTGCCGCCGCCAAGTTCATTGCCATTCAGGATCATATCGTAAGCATTGGCCTTGATATTTGCATAAGGATGTTCCAGGTATTTGTCTAAGTTTTCAACCTTTGGCGAATTATTGATCATCATGTCGATATCACTTGGCTTAGGACTTGTAAAAGGATGATGCCTTGCCACCCAACGGCCTGCGCCGCCGCCATCCTGGTCTTCCAGGGCAAATTCAAACAGCGGGAAATCCAGCACCCATAATAGTTTAAACTCATCGGCTTTACGTAGACCTAACCGGGTTGCCATATACATGCGCAGATCGCTGATGGCTTTCCGGGTGCGTTCTTCTGAACCGGCAAGTATTAAAATAAGGTCGCCGGCTTTTGCACCGGCAGCTTCGCCAATGGCTTTTAGTTTTTCTTCGTTGTAAAATTTATCTACACTGCTTTTGTATGTGCCATCGGCATTTACTTTAATGAATACCAAACCTTTCATACCAATCTGCGGGCGCTTTACCCATTCAGTTAATTCATCCGTTTGCTTGCGGCTGTATTCGGCACATCCGGGTACAGCAATGGCAACAACTGTTTCAGCTTCATCAAAAACTTTAAAGCCGGCACCATTTATTAAATGTGCATGATCGTTCTTGACAACAAAAACACTGGCAGGCTTTTTTAAATTAAGTATGCTGATGTCAAAACGAATATCCGGCTTATCGTTTCCATAACGCCACATTGCATCTTCCCATGTCATTCGCTCTATGGTATCGGTATAGTCAATACCCTTTACGTCTTTAAAAATTCGTTTCACCAGACCTT
>Ga0209023_10001698_pt1 | contig 28890 bp, 21 predicted proteins | sample LakOneMetagenome_FD_187468 | JGI IMG/M metagenome (GOLD analysis project Ga0209023, IMG submission 187468) | Freshwater and sediment microbial communities from Lake Erie, Canada (SPAdes) (version 2) | ecosystem: Environmental > Aquatic > Freshwater > Lentic | place: Lake Erie, Canada...
CTTATAAAAAAATAATAGCGGCTTTATAAGACAATGATCAGTATTGTTATTGCAAGTGCAAGCAATACAAACATTATTATATCTGTTACAGTTTCCTTATTGATTGTATACTTTCCAAATAACTTCATACTGTTCATATATATTTTTATTCTCTGCACAAAACTACCAGCTCATATGCATAACGCTGGTTGTACTTTTTTAATGGCAGTTACCACTTATTAAATGGAAAGGATTTTTTTTATTTACCGCAAACTAATTATCATATACCACAGGTTAATAATATCTGTCAGTAATTTTTTATCCTGATTACTTTCGCTTCAGAAACATTTCAACATATTTTATAATGAAAAAATTATTTTTATCCATTGCAGTTTTTATTGCAGTTCGTACTGCAACTGCGCAAAGCGTTTTGATTGAAGCACCCGTAACTGCAGATACAGCATTAAGTGTTCATAATAACGGAACCGGCCCTGTTGGCTCTTTTATAACAAGAAATACAGATAATACAGGCGCTTTGATTTATGGAGACCATTATGGTAAAGGAGGAGGTGTTCGCATGCGCCTGATGAACGCACAGAATAATAACCCTGGAATTTATATTTCAAACATTGGACAGGGGAGCAGTGTTTTTTCATCCTCCAATAAATCCAAAGCAGGTGAATTTTATGCCAATGCCGGAAATGCCGATACGGCTGTTTTTATTAACAATGATGGTACGGGAACCGGATTACAGGTAAATCTAAATTATTTTTCCAATTCAAATAGCGCCGTCAATGCCCTTACGAAAGGAACTGGTAAGGCAGGATATTTTGAAATTAATAACCCTGCAAATAATAATGCAGTCGTGGATGTAGCTACTAACGGCAACGGCCGCGGAGTTTGGGCATCTGTTAACAACGCTTCAAGCTTTTCGGCAGCCTTATATGGCTATAGTGCCGGCGAAATGGGGATAGAAGGACTTGCCAAAAATATTGGCGTATTGGGCCAGTCTTTGCCGGGCAGTTTAAGCGGTATAGGAGTAAAGGGAACTTCATACAGCACTTCATTAACAAGCGGCTCCGTGACAGGGATCAATAACAGTAGTGGAATCGGCGTGTATGGAACTGCTACAGGCCCTATTGGTACCGGGGTATGGGGCGTTGTTACAGGAGCGGCAGCCAAGGGCGGATATTTTGAATCGGCGAATTACATTGGATTGACTGCCGTTACAATATCTAACGACCAGTACACTTCTGCATTGGTAGCAAGTAATGCCGGCAAAGGAAATGGAGCACTGTGCGCTGCCGGCACTAATGGATATGCAATTTACGCTACTTCAGAATCAGCAAATACTGCAGCAGGTGCTGCTTTATTTGAAACACCTAATTCATCGAATACTATTGATGCAGTACAGATAAGAAACGCCGGTCTTGCAGGCGCGTTAAACATAAAAAATACTAATAATTCAAATGCAGTAACAGTGGTAAGGGTCACCAAAAGTGGTAGCGGCGATTATATTGTTTTTGAAGATGGCGTTGGCACCAACAAAGTTCGGTTTGATAATGCTGGCAAAGGTTTCTTCAATGGTGGCACACAAGCCGGCGGCGCTGACATGGCCGAAGCATTTGATGTAACTGGTGATATAAATAATTATGAACCCGGTGATGTACTGATGATCGCTACCGATAAAGACAGGACAGTTACAAAATCAGGGAATGCTTATTCAGACCTGGTTGTAGGTGTTTATGCAACAAAACCAGGCATGTTGATGACAGAAGAAAATATCGATGCCGATATAAGTGGTAAAGTTCCCATGGGCGTAGTGGGTGTTATACCAACAAAAGTTTGCCTCGAGGGCGGGGAAATAAAAAGAGGGGATATGCTGGTTACATCCTCTGTTCCCGGGGTTGCCATGAAAGCCGATAAAACAAAAATCAAAACCGGCCAGTGTATTGGTAAAGCATTGGAAAATTTTAATGAAGAAGGTGTTGGGAAAATTAAAGTATTTGTAAATGTAAAATAACCCGCAGCTGTTCTATACTATTGCCAGGAAAAAGAAGTACAGGTGTTTCTGATGTTTACTGGTTTTTTCGTTACCGTTAAATCGGTGATCGTTACCGCAAAATAATTAGCCCCTTCCAAAAGGGGCTTTTAGTATAATTTTCCAATTGAACCACAGTATTCTATTCAATTATTGCATGTAGCTACCTGGTCTGACATACTATATATCCTATATCAACACAAAAAACTATATTTTGCTTAAAATTTATTGAAAAAAGTAATCACCATATTACTCATTTGCATTTGTTGTAAAAGCATGTGTGCCCAGAAAGGCATCGCATTTCAGCACCTTAATACGAGCAACGGGCTTTCGTATAGCGGGGTAAATGATATGTGTGTTGACAAGAAAGGGAATGTTTGGATTTCTACCGGTAATGGTTTGAATATGTTCAATGGTAAAACGGTGGATAAATATTTTGTTGGTGAATATCCACAGCTGCATAGCAATAATATCATTCATGTAACCTGCGACAGTGGTAACAGGATATGGATTTTGACAGCAGATGGCCATGTAAGTATGCTTGATGAAAAGCGACAGGTGCATCATTTCGGCTTGTATAATAATCATGAACCTGCAAAGACTGCCTGGATATTAAATTCACAGGGCGGAGGTATTATTTTATGGACAAGAAACGGGCATTTCATCTATAATGCAAAAACTTCACTGGCGCCGAATGATACATTAAGCGAAAAAAATTTTATCCCTTTCACAGTAAAGAATTTCGATACATTAAAATCGAAAAGTTACCGGTTCGTTCATTATTATGATGATGATAATTACCTGTACGTTCAGGAAGATGTTTTTTTTAAGGTTAATTACAAAACAAAGGAAGTTGAAAAGAAATATGCCATTCAGCATTGTACGCCATTAATTAAATGGCACAAAAACGACTTGTTATTCTTTGACCGTGAAAGCAAGGAGGTGAAATCCGTTAATTTATCAACAAATGAAATTACTTATCCGTTTAAAGGTTTAAAGGATCAGTCAGGAAAAGAAGTTACCGCTGTTTTTTATTTCGCAGAAAGGATTAGTGAAACCCAGTACCTGCTTACTTCGTTTGCGGAAGGGATATTTATTTATGATGCGGCAACTCAAAAGATATATCGTTATACACACAACCTTTCTGATCCGGCCTCGATCAGCAGTAATACACAGTCAACCATTGCCGTTAGTAAAAAAGGCTGGGTATTTATCACCTGTAACCCGGCTGGTATCAGTTATTTTAATACGAATGATTTTATCGGGAATCAAAATGTATTTTCCGATAATAACGGAAATGGTTTTGACGGATATATTGCCGGGATTGCTACAAAGGATAATAATAAATATTACATAGGCACTGCAGAAGGCATACTTGAGTGGAAAAGGAATATCAATAAAACTACTTTCATAAATTTTCCTGCTGCAAATGGTAAACCACTTATCGAAAAAGAAGATGTAAGCTCTATTATTATTGATGACGAGGAAAGGATATGGTTCACAACACTCAGTCAGGGCTTATTCATACTTAATAAAGACCTTAAGCTTTTAAAGAATATCAAGTATGAGATCAATGATAAATATGCTATCAAGCTTAAACGAGCCGTTTTCTTAATTATGGGCCCTGATAATTATGTGTGGGTCTGTGGCGGTAACGGGGTGTGCAGGATAAACCCCAAAACGTTTGAAGTAGATAACCTTGAAAACACGCCGTTGGCTAAACTTGATTCAGTTCATTGTACACCTCTTTTATTTACTGATACCGATAATCTATGGGTTGCAACCAATGGTAAAGGCGTGTATCATTACAATTTAAAAACGCAAAAGCTCGATAATTATACAAAGGAAAACGGATTGGCAGCTAATGGTATCTTTTGTATTAATGCAGATAATGAAAAAAATATTTATATAGGATCAAGGTTTGGGTTGAATATTTTATTTACGAATGGACGGATCAAGACCATTACTCAAAAAGACGGATTATTAATTGACAGGGCCGAAGGTTTGTTACTGGATAAGCATGACCGCATGTGGATCGGGAATGATATTGGCCTTGCCTGTTACAATATTAAAGACAGTAACCTTGTTACTTTTGACGAACGATATGGGTTAAGTATTTACGGTTTTCGCGTAGGTTCATATTTCCAGATGTCAAACGGTGAATTTGTTTTTGGAACACCTAAAGGGATACAATATTTCCACCCGGATTCACTGTACAATAAAAAGATCTTACTAAATGCCCTGATCAATAAAATTGAAACCAAGAGCATAGTTTCAAATATTACCGAAACAACAATGTTTAATTTACCGGCTTCCGACAACCAGGTAACCTTTTATTTTAGCTCGGTTGACTTTACACCACACCTGCGCACTTATTACGAATACCAGCTTGAAGGAATAGATAAAGACTGGCTCAGGCTTGCAGATCAGAATGCGGTCCGTTATAATTCATTGCCCCATGGTAAATATATTTTTAAAGTAAGGGTAAGCAACGATAATAAAAACTGGCAGGATGCGGATAACCAGGTAACGATCATTATTGCAACGCCTTTTTACAAAACATGGTGGTTTAAATTACTGAGCACATTGCTGGGTATATTGATCATTGTATATGTAATCAATTACTACCGCAACCAGCAAAATGAAAAAAGAAGTAACCTCGAAACAGAATTAGTAATAACTTATTTTGCTTCGCAGATAAACAGCCATAAAAATACTGATGAGTTACTTTGGGATGTTGCGAAGAACTGTATCAGCAAATTACATTTCGAAGATTGTGTTATTTACCTGTTGGACGAACCGAGAAATGTACTGGTGCAAAAAGCAGCATACGGGCCTAAGAACCCTGTTGATACTACGATCCATCAGCCTATTGAGATACCTGTAGGCAAAGGCATATCGGGCACAGTTGCCCAAACAGGCAAGCCGGAAATCATAAGCAATACCGGAGAAGACAGCAGGTATATTGTAGATGATCAGAAAAGAAATTCTGAAATTGCTGTTCCTATCCTTATCAATAATAAAGTAATAGGTGTTATCGATAGTGAGAACAGGCAAAAGAATTTTTTCACGCAAAAACATTTAGGCATTTTACAAACCATCGCAGTTTTGTGTGCAAACCAGATACAAAAAACAAAGGCTGAAGAAGACAAACAAAAAGCCACTATCGAATTACTGGAGAATAAGCAGAAAGCAATGGAGAGCCGCCTGCAAAGCCTGCGCTTACAAATGAACCCGCATTTTTTGTTCAATGCACTTAACTCTATTCAGCAAATGATTCTGGCCAATGAAGAGATGGTTGCTACACGTTATTTGTCAAGGTTTTCAAAACTACTAAGAACAGTACTGATCCATAGCGATAAAGAAACAATAACTTTAAGAGAAGAGATCGAGATATTGAAAATGTATGTAGAACTCGAATCAGTAAGGTTTAAAGATTCTTTTACTTATACTATTGCCTGCGATGAGGAAATTGAAGCAGAGGAAATAAGGATCCCGACATTACTGATACAGCCTTTTGTTGAAAATGCGATCTGGCATGGCCTCATGCACAAAGAGGGAGACAGGAACCTTAATGTTACGTTCAAGGAAAAAGGGAACTTCCTGCAATGCATAATCGAAGACAACGGTGTAGGAAGAAAAAAGGCAACTGAAATGAAAATGGCAACAGGCCTTGATAAACAGCATACCGGCAAAGGCATTTCCGTTTCAGAAGAAAGGCTGAAAACCCTTAAGACAGTTGACGGCGAATACGGAAATATTGAAATTACAGACCTTGTTAATGATAAGGGCGAAAGCCTTGGTACACGTGTGACCATAAATTTTCCAATTCAAAACCAATGATATGCTAAAAGCACTTTTAATCGATGATGAAGAAAGGGCAACAGATTCCCTGAGGCTGATGATCGAAAAACTGATTCCGCAGATCAACCAGGTGAGGGTTTGCAATGATTCCAGGAAAGCAGCAGAGATCATTCATGAATTTCAACCCGGGCTCGTTTTTCTTGATATACAGATGCCACACCTGAATGGATTTCAGTTATTGGAAAAATTGCCAAACAAAAATTTCAAACTGATCTTTACTACTGCTTATAATGAATATGCGATCCAGGCAATTCGATTCAGTGCCTTTGATTACTTGCTGAAACCAATAGATGTGGAAGAATTACAGGCGTCTGTACTCCGTTTCCTGGAAACAGCACAGGATTATAAAGTACAATTTGACCTGCTGAAGAATATCATGCATAATATCCAGGCGCCATCTTCTGATGAATTCAGGCTGGCATTGCCCACGAGGGAAGGTATATATTACCTGCAACCACCGGATATAATCAGGTGCGAAGGGTTGGGCAATTACACAAAATTCTTTGTAACTGGTGGAAAGAATTATCTTATTTCTAAAACACTCGGGGAATATGATACTTTGTTATCACCGCATAATTTTATCCGAACCCATAAAAGCCATCTTGTAAACAAGAATTATATTTCATTCATCGACCGCGAAGGATTTGCAGTGTTGAAAGACAACAGTAAAGTTGAAGTGAGCCGCAGAAGAAAAGAGGAAGTTATGGAAGCGCTGAAATAATATTTTATCGTCTATGCATTTAAGTTGCCTGTCAGCAATATGCAATGAGTAAAATAATATCCCCGTATCATTTGTTCCGGATGTGGATGTGTATGAAAAAAGATCAAATAAAAAAGTACCGGATATCAGAATATGATTTTAATATCTCAGCACTTTACCCTTTAATGAAACCCGGGCGAGGCTCTGTGGTTATGGTACCGGTTTTTCCTAAGCCGGTACGGGTTTTAGGAACCCATAAATTTTATAATACTGCGACAAGGCCAAGATCCTCTGAATCATAGGCAATTGTTATTGTATCTGCCGCCTTTGGAATTGCATTCTTTGGCACAACTGTTTTTGCAGTTATTTCCACCATTTCATTTGTTGAAACCGGGAACCTTAAAACTACATTGATAACCGGATCGAAATTTATTACCAATCCTGTTTCACAGGCATACAAAACGGTTGCTTTTGTGCGGATGCCTGATCCAACAAGGGCTACCAATGTTTTATAAAATTGGGATCCTTCTTTTACGGATTGCCTTAAAATTACCGGCTTTTCAATAACCTCTTTCCGTACGAATAATTGATTGAATTTTTCAATAAGCCCTTTGTAGATCATATTGTTTGAAAGGCTTATTTCTTCTGTTGCTGTTTGTAACGCTACAAGTTTCATGTGATAGATTTTGTTTTGTGAATATGATATATGGATAGTTAATTTTTTTATGTTTGTTTATCTCCATCATGCTATATTAAAGTCCCTGTGATCATTTCATCAGTAAATAAAATTTAGGGTCAATATCACCACAAGCGTTATCGCACTCTTTATAATCCTGCTTGTTTTCTTTTGCAGATACATCTGTTGTTTTTGCTTTAACAGAATAGGTAAGTCCTGCAACAATGATAAGTATCGCAGTTTTTTTAAGTACAGGTATACTCATCACTTTTGCCAATGTGGCTTTCGCCGACCTGGTATCTAACCAGATGATGCCAAAGCAGATGAGCCTGAATGCGTTGATGTATGTCCAGGTAACCAGGAATGTCTTTACATATAGTTCAATACTTTCATTGAGTTCAAATGTTGAACCGATAAAAAATATCCTCATTAAAATATAAAGCAAACTGGCAAAAATGAATGGAATAAGTAATCCTTGTTTCAGGAAAGGGATTAATTTGTTTTTTATAAATGACCCCCTGTTTCCCTGGATGCGGGGGATCGAAATTTGATTGTTTGACACTTTGAATTTTTTTGTTGTTATGAATTGGAACACGAAGATGTAGTACAAATTCTACAAGAGTTTATTCAAGTATGCAAACGGGCACAGATATTTATTGAACGGTGGTAATAGTGTGATCTGAAGTTTTTGTATACGCTAAACCGGGTAGTTTTTAAGGCGTTGAAGCAGGTATAACAGTTACAGGAAATGTAACAGGTTATCATTTCAGAGTAGAATTATCTATCGGCAACTGTAGATGATTGAAGCATCTGTGTAAAGACAAGTAAAATCAACAAGCCAAATGCTGAAAATTTTCAGCTCTAAAATGAGCGGTGCGAGCTCACCCAGTCTTTAATATAACCAGCAATCTCGGCAGTGGTGGCACCCGGTGCAAATAATTTTCCTACACCCATTTTATTCAGTTCGGCCATATCATCTTCGGGGATAATACCACCGCCGGTGAGCAGCACATCATCCATCTTTTTTTCTTTCATCAATGCAATGATCTTGGGAAAAACAGTATTATGTGCACCGCTTAATATGCTGATGCCGATTGCATCAACATCTTCCTGCAATGCAGCATTTACAACCATTTCTGCTGTCTGGCGAAGTCCGGTATAGATAACTTCCATGCCGGCATCACGCAATGCGGTAGCAATGACTTTGGCTCCGCGGTCGTGGCCATCCAATCCAACTTTGGCAACTAATACTCTGATGGGTCTTTTCATATACTGTGTTATAATGTGAAAATACATCAATGCAATGAATGAAACTGTTGGAAAATACTTTCTTCCGTTGCGTTAGTGTATCATTATATTTATGCCGATTGAAAAACAGGTATGGCTTTTTCTATCCTGCTGATCGTTTCATTTTTACCGATCGTTTCTGCAATAACAAAAACTCCCGGCCCGATCTTGCTTCCAACAAGCATTACCCTCAACAGCATTTGTAATTCTCCTGGTTTTATATTTTTTTCTGTAGCAAGGTTCTTAAAAACAAGCTCAATATTTTCTATAGAAAAATTATTTTCTTCGGCGAGTTTTACAGCCAATGCCTCAAAATAAGATCTCTTGCCATCGTCCCATTTTGGTTTTATGGCATCTGTATCAAATTGTTCCGGTGATTTAAAAAAGAAACCTGCCTGCTGTATAAAATCTGGTAATAAAGTACAGCGGTCCTTAACCAATTCTATTACTTTTTCAAGGAGTGCATCATTATCAACCTTCAAGCCCCCTTCTTCCAGTACAGCTTTCACTTTTAACTGTAAACTATCAACTGATAGTTTCTTTATCCATTCATGGTTGAACCATTTTGCTTTTTCAAAATCAAATTTGGCACCTGCTTTATGAACACGGTCAATGGAAAATTTTTCAATAAGTTCATCCATAGAAAATATTTCCTGCTCTGTACCGTCATTCCATCCAAGTACCGCTAATAAGTTAATGAAAGCTTCCGGTAAAAATCCTCTTTCTTTAAATCCTTCAGTTAATTCATTTGTTTTGGCATCCATCCAGTTCATGGCAAAAACCGGGAAGCCATATTTAGCCCCGTCACGCTTACTTAATTTTCCACTTGGGCCAAGAATTAACGGAAGATGCGCCCATTGTGGCATTTTATCAAGCCCGAATAAATATTTCCAGAGCATAACATGAACCGGCGCACTGCTCAGCCATTCCTCTCCCCTGAAAGCATGGGTTATTTTCATTAAATAATCATCCACAACAACGGCCAGGTGGTATGTTGGCATTCCATCGGCTTTAAGCAATACTTTATCATCTACCAATGATGATTCAAAGCTTACCTCGTGGTGTATCATATCGGTAAAAGAGATCGTTTCTCCTTCCGGCATTTTGATACGAATCACATGACGGGCCCCTTCATCCAATAATTTTTTTACCTCATTAGCCGTTAATGTTAATGAGTTTTTCATTTTCAATCTTACGGTTCTGTCATATTGGGGAGAAGGGTTTTCTGCAGTTTTATACTCATTTCTCATCTTTTCAAGGTCATCTGGAGTATCAAATGCGTAATAGGCATGGCCTTCCTTTACCAGTTGCTCGGCATATTCCCGGTACATGGGCTTTCGTTCACTCTGGCGGTAAGGGCCGTATTTGCCTTCTTTGAGCGGACTTTCATCTGGCTCCATGCCACACCATTCAAGGCAGTTGTAAATATATTGCTCTGCACCCTCAACATAACGTGTCTGGTCGGTATCCTCGATCCGGAGTATAAATTCCCCGCCATGTTTGCGGGCAAAAAGGTAATTATATAATACAGTGCGTACACCACCAAGGTGTAAACCGCCGGTTGGACTTGGGGCAAAACGTACCCTTACTTTACTATTCATGGCGCAAAGTTAAGGATCAGTTAACAAGTTGACCGGGGCATATTCTTTTAATACTAATTACCCTGAAAAAGCGTTTTAGAGGGGTTTAACAAGGATTTCTAAAAAAATATAGCTGCGATTAAACTTTTAACTCTTTCTTGCATCTATGTTGGACATAAACAAAAATTAAAAAAATTATGAAAAAGACACTCCGGTTCCTGATGGTTGCTGTGATAGCTATTTCAGTAACATTTACAAGTTGTAAAAAATCTGATACAACTGCTACAGACAGTTCTTCTGAACTTACCACCCATTCTGACGACCAGGCTCGTTTTGACAATGAAAATGATGCCACCTTAAATGACGCTGATGCAGCTATTGAAAGCTCTGCTGCATTTATGGGCAGGGAGTTGAACACCCTTACCCTTCCTTGTGACGCTACTGTAGTACTTGATTCTACAGCTACATTAAGAAGGATCACTATTACTTATAATGGTACAAACTGTTCAGGAACACGCACACGTACCGGTGTTGTTGAACTTACCATGCCTTTGGGACAGCATTGGAGGGATGCTGGTGCACAGTTGACTGCTACAATAACAAACCTTAAGATCACCAGGATCAGCGATAACAAGAGTATTACTATAAATGGTGTACACACTATAACAAATGTAACTGGAGGTCGTTTGGTTGCTCTTGGTTTGCCAGGTGGGTTAACAACAATTGTTCATACCATTACAAGCCCAGGTATGTCTGTTACTTTTGATAATGGAACCGTAAGGTCATGGCAGGTTGCTAAACAAAGAACTTTTACCTACGATAATGGCATAAAGATATCTACTATTGGTACACACACAGATGCCGGGGTAACCGGTATAGCAGAATGGGGAACAAACCGTTTTGGAAATGCATTTGTTACCGCTATTACAGATCCAATGGTGATCCGCCAGGATTGCGGTTTCAGGTTGGTAAGCGGCAAGGTTACACATGAAAGGTTATTAGCTAATGTGGTAGTTACTTTCGGCCTTGATGCAACAGGAAACCCAACTTCATGCCCTGCAGGATATTACTACTATAAATTAGTTTGGACAGGTGCGAATGGTGTAATCAGGACTGTTATATTACCGTATTAATTTTTTGATCATAATTTTTAAAAGAGGCTATCCTTTTACGGGTAGCCTCTTTTCATTTACTATATTCAATTTATCGATTAAATTGCCCTATGTTTTATCTTGTAAAAACGCCGGGCTGGTTAAGGAAATTTTATAGCAAATGCGTTTGGTCCATACCGGTACATGAAAAAATAATCTACCTGAGCTTTGATGATGGCCCTCACCCTGTAATAACTCCATTTGTTCTGGATGAATTAAAAAAGTACAATGCGAAAGCCAGCTTTTTTTGCATTGGTAAAAATGTACTCTCCCACCCGGATGTTTACAGGAGAATCATTGATGAAGGCCATGCCGTAGGCAATCATAGTTTTAATCACCTGAACGGGTGGAAGACCGATGATAAAATTTACCTGGATGATATTGCAGAAGCAAAAAAGTACATTGATAGCGATCTGTACCGGCCTCCTTATGGAAGGATCACCAGGTTTCAGCTCGGTCAATTATCGTTAAAGCGGTTCGATCTTAAAACAATTATGTGGACTGTACTGAGTGGGGATTTTGATGTAAATGTCAGTCCGGGGAAATGCCTCAAAAATGTTTTATCCAAAACGGGCCCGGGTTCAATTGTGGTTTTTCATGACAGTGAAAAAGCAAATACCCGTATGCGTTATGCATTGTCGGGAACATTGAAATATTTTAGCAGGAAAGGGTATCGTTTTGAGAAGATAAGTGTAGGAACAGGCTAAAAAAAATGTGGGCCTGGGTAGAAACCCTGGCCCGTTTTTAATCCGTACCCTATGAAAACTGATGCCAATTTACATCTATGTTTTTATAAACGCAAGTTTTATTTTAAATTTTATAAAAATAAAAATCAGTTTGTAGTATAATGTTTACAAATGAATGAAATGATAAATGTGATTTAGTAACCAATTTGTTTTTTATGATAATTGATACCCATTGCCACCTTTACGCAGAGGAATTTAAAAATGATATTGAAGAAGTGGTGAAACGTTCTGTGGATGCAGGTATCAGCAGATTTTATTTACCTGCAATCGATAGCGGTTCTACGGATGCAATGCTTCAGCTTGAGAAAAAATTCCCGGGGTATTTCTTTTCAATGATGGGATTACACCCTTGTTCTGTAAAAGAAAATTACCAGGATGAATTAAGGTTGGTTAAAGAGTGGTTAAGTAAAAGATCATTTGCCGCAATTGGAGAAATAGGACTGGATTTTTATTGGGATAAAACATTTGTCAACGAACAGTACGATGCTTTTAATCAACAGATCCAACTGGCCATTGATCATGATCTTCCGATAGTAATTCATACCAGGGAAGCCATGACTGAGACAATTGAAGTAATAAAAAATTATAATGGAAAGGTCAAAGGTATCTTTCATTGTTTTGGAGGAAGCAGTGAGCAGGCAGCACAGATCATCGGCCTTGGTTTTTATTTGGGTATCGGCGGTGTTGTTACCTACAAAAAAAGCGGGCTTGCAGAAGTGATCAAAGATATAGACCTGAAGTATCTCGTTCTTGAAACAGATGCACCTTATTTAACCCCGGCTCCTTTCAGGGGAAAAAGAAATGAAAGCAGCTACCTGAAATATATACTGGAAAAAATTGCCGAAGTAAAAAATGTGACTGTAGATGAAGTTGCAGAAGCTACAACGGCCAACGCACTGAAAATATTTAACGGTGCCTGATTTTTCCAAAGTTCTGAACACGGGAAAAGTTTAATTCCGCTAATTTTGCCCGGTATAATGGCTTTTTTGCATTTTCTTCAAAAATGACAAACCTAAATTTTAATGACCGGATCCATGACTTGCAGGGAGCAATTTGAACAGCTTCGTGTCTGTGTTATTATTCCAACCTATAATAATGAAAATTCCCTGGGCGGGGTTATTACAGATGTGGCAGAGTATTGCAATGATGTTATTGTGGTAAATGACGGGTCAACAGACAGCACAAAATCTATCATAGAGTCATTTTCATTTGCCCAAATGATCAGCTATGATAAGAATGTGGGAAAGGGCTGGGCCCTGCGCAAAGCATTTGCTTATGCCATAGATAAAGGATATAAATATGCAATCACCATTGATTCCGATGGCCAGCATTTTGCAAAAGACCTGCCTGCATTTCTTGATAAACTGAAACTGGAGCAGCATGCTATTATCATTGGTGCCAGGAATATGGACCAGGCTTCGGTTCCGGGTGGAAGCAGTTTTGGCAACAGGTTTTCCAACTTTTGGTTCAAAGTTGAGACTGGGATGACGTCTCCTGATACACAATCCGGCTACAGGTTGTATCCATTGGATGCCATTAAAAAAATGCACTTCTTTACCAGGAAATATGAATTTGAAATTGAAGTGCTGGTAAAAGCTGCCTGGCAGGGTGTACAGGTGGTATCAGTGCCGGTAACTGTTTATTATGCACCAAAAGAAGAACGCATATCTCATTTCAGGCCATATAAAGATTTCTTCAGGATCGGCGTATTGAATACGGTATTGGTGCTGATCACATTTCTCTATATCAAACCAAGAAATCTTTTCCGGAGTATTTTTATAAAAAAAGATTTCAGAAAAAAACTCAGCGAACAATTATATAACCCGGATCATTCTGATCATCTTAAAGCATTTTCCGTAGCGTTTGGTGTATTCATGGGAATCGTTCCTATCTGGGGGTTTCAGTTAGTAGCAGCTATTTTTATTGCCATATTACTTAAACTGAATAAGGCACTGGTTATTATTGCTGCCAATATCAGCATTCCACCTATGATACCTGTTATCATTTTTGCAAGCTACAAGGCAGGTGCTTTCTGGATGGGCCACAATGCCATGCAAATTGATTTCAGCAAATCCATTTCCCTCGATTCTATAAAAAAGAATTTACAGCAATATATTTACGGTAGTATTACACTCGCAATACTGGCTGGTGTTTTTTTCGGGGTATTGACTTTTATTTTGTTGAAATTATTTAACAGAAGATCGGCCCTGGCCAGATAAGCAGATTAGTAAATGGAAAAGATATTAATTGGGATCTATAATTTTTTTGAAAAACGCCGCCCGGTGTTTTTTATCGTATTCGCTGCAAGTTTTTTGTTGCTGGGGTATTTTGCCATGCAGGTAAGGTTTGAAGAAGATATCTCCAAAATATTACCCAAGGATAAAAAAATAGAAAAACTGAATGAGGTATTCCAGAATTCCAAGTTCATGGATAAACTGGTAGTTACCGTTTCTTTAAAAGATACATCATCAATACCTGATCCTGATAGCCTGGTTGCATATGCAGGCTCGTTGGTAGAAAAAGTCCAGGAAAAACTCAATCCCTATATCCGGAAAATAAATGACAAGGTAGATGACGGCCTTGCCATGGAGCTATACAATACCGTGAGTGACCATTTGCCCATCTACTTAAATGATAAGGATTATCAATCCATTGATTCACTCATTACGCCGGTAAAATTAAGGGAAACGCTGGAACAGGATTTCAGGACGCTGACATCACCTGCAGGGATTGCTCTAAAAACAATGATCAGCAATGATCCCGTGGGTATCAGTTTCCTTGGCTTGAAAAAATTACAACAGTTACAGTATGATGAGAATTTTGAATTGTATGATAATTATGTTGTAACAAAAGATCAGAAACACCTCTTGATTTTTATTACGCCTGCATTTCCCCCAAGTAATACCGGTAAGAATGTACTATTACTGGACGGGCTTGATAAAATAATCAATGATCTCAGCGATACAACCTATAAAAATGTGACTGCTTCTTATTTTGGTGCAACAGCTGTTTCTGTTGGCAATGCCTTGCAGTTAAGAAAGGATTCAATTCTTACACAAGGAATAACAGTTTTGTTTATCATCGTTTTCCTGGGTATTTATTTCAGAAAAAAAAGAGCCCCTTTCATTATACTGGTTCCGGTTGTTTTTGGCGCATTGTTTTCACTGGCGGCCATTTACTTTATTAAAGGAAGTATTTCTGTTATCGCCCTTGGAACAGGTTCAGTGGTATTGGGCATTGCTGTAAATTATTCGCTGCACGTTTTTAACCATTACAGGCATACAAAGAATATCCACGATCTTATTGCAGACCTTGCAATGCCAATGACAGTAGGAAGTTTTACTACCATTGGCGGATTCTTTTGCCTTGAATTTGTTGAATCGGAAATGCTGAAAGACCTGGGTTTATTTGCTGCATTCAGTCTTATTGGTGCTTCACTTTGTTCACTTATCTTTTTACCGCATTTTATTGCTTCTAAAAAAGAGCAGGCAAACCATAAGGTAAGGTCGCTTTCCTTTATTGACAAGATGGCTTCTTACAGGCCTGAATACAACAAATACCTTGTCATCATTATTCTGTTGTTGACGGTTGTTTTCGGCTACTGGATGACGAAAGTTGGGTTTGAGTCCGACCTGAATAAGATGAATTTCATGTCGGCCAAATTAAAGCAGTCGGAAAAAGAACTGAATACCATCAATCAATATGCACTGCAATCGGTTTACCTGGTTACAGAAGGGAAAAGCCTTAATGAAGCACTTATCAACAACGAAAAACTTGCAGTCAAGATCCAGGCGCTGGAATCAAAAGATATTGTAAAAAAATATTCCGGTGTTTCATCACTCATCATTTCTGATTCATTACAGAAAGCAAGGATCGCAAAATGGAATGCATACTGGACCGCAGAAAAAAAATCTTCCTTACTGGCATCATTGTACAAAGAAGGGGCACCGTTAAAATTCAGTGCAACTGCTTTTGAAAAATTCAAAATGTTACTGGATAAGGATTTTCAGCCGGCAGACGGGCAAGCGATGTCTGATGTGCGCAAAAATTTCCTGGATGATTATATAACAGAAAAGCCTTCAAAAACAACGGTGGTAACATTGGTAAAAGTTTCGCCGGAACATAAACAGGAAGTTTACAAAGCATTTGAGAATGAACAGAATGTTACGGTGCTTGATAAGCAATACCTGACAAGTAAGTTTGTACAGATCATCAATGATGATTTTACGAGGATCGCTTTGATGACCTCTTTACTGGTATTTTTTGTTTTACTTATCATGTATGGCCGCATAGAATTAACGCTTGTTTCATTCATCCCGATGTTCATCAGCTGGATTTGGATACTCGGTATCATGGGAATGGCAGGAATACAATTCAACATCATTAATATAATTATCTCTGCACTCATCTTTGGCTTGGGTGATGATTACAGCCTTTTTATTATGGATGGCCTGTTGCAGGAATACAAAACAGGAAAGAAAAATCTATCGTCATTTAAATCATCTATTCTTTTATCTGCCATTACAACCATTGCGGGATTAGGTGTTTTGATATTTGCAAAACATCCTGCATTAAGATCAATCGCAGTGATATCCATTGTTGGAATTATCTGTGTGGTGATTATGTCACAAATATTGATTCCTTTCTTATTCAACATGCTTATAAAGAATAGGATTCAGAAAAAATTATTTCCGTGGACATTCACGAACTTCCTTAAATCTTCTTTCGCATTTTCTTTATTCATTTCCGTTAGTATTTTATTTACGGTAATGGGCAGGTCGTTTGTGCGTTTGCAGGTAAAGGAAAAAGGAAAATTACTTTATCATACATTATTGTCGAAAGCCTGCTGGTTCTTAATGTATGTAATGGGAAATGTAAAAAAGAAGATCATCAATCCATTGAACGAAGATTTTTCCAGGCCGGCAGTTATTATCTGCAACCATCAGTCATCTTTAGATATAGTTCCGCTGATCATGCTGCATCCGAAGATCCTGATGTTTACCAACAACAAAAAATGGAACGCTCCCTTCTTCGGGCCAGTGATACGCATGGCAGATTATTTTCCGGCAGAACAGGTTGACCAGAAGATGGACCAGATAATGGACAGGGTTAAGCATGGTTATTCATTGCTCATATTTCCGGAAGGAACAAGGTCCACCGATGGTACCGTAAAACGTTTTCACAAAGGTGCTTTTTACCTTGCTGAAAAACTGGGAATCGATATCCTTCCGATCATGATCCATGGAACGAATTACACACTTACTAAAAAAGATGCACTGCTAAAGAATGGACAGGTAACATTGAAATTTTTGCCAAGGATACATCCTGCTGATGCACAGTTTGGGAATGGCTATGTTGAGCGGACAAAGAATATCGGCCGTTATTTCAGAAATGAATTTAATGACCTGAGAACGGAAATTGAGCAACCTGGTTATTTCAGGGAAAAATTAATTTATAATTACCTGTACAAAGGCCCGTTGGTTGAGTGGTACATGCGAATAAAAACAAAGCTTGAAAAGAACTATAATATTTTTCATCAGCTGGTGCCGAAGCAGGGAAAGATACTTGATATCGGCTGCGGCTATGGGTTCATGTCATACATGTTGTATTTTACTGCTGAACAACGGCAGGTAACCGGTATAGATTATGATGAAGAAAAAATTGAAACAGCCAGCCATTGCTTTAGTAAAACTGATAACATAAATTTCTTTCATACAGATGCCCTGAGTTTTAATTTCGAAAAATATGATGCTATCATCATGGCGGATATGCTGCATTATCTTCAGCCCGAAGATCAGGAAAAGCTGATCCAAAAATGCATTACTCAACTAAACCCCGGTGGAATTGTTGTAATCAGGGATGGCGACAAAGATGCGGTAACAGCCCACAAAAAAACGGAACTCACGGAGTTCTTCTCAACAAAACTTCTTAAGTTCAATAAAACAGGAGCAAAAGGGTTGTTCTTTATTTCAGGAAGATCGATCAGGGAAACTGCAGCCGTTAACAAAATGGAATGCAGTGAGGTTCGTGATTCAAAGATCACATCCAATACTATTTTTGTACTTAGAAAAAGCAATGAGGCATAAGCATGAATAATTTTGATATTGTAATCATCGGTAGCGGAATGGGTGGCCTTGTATGTGCAGATATACTGAGCAGGGAAGGTTACAAAGTTTGTGTGTTGGAAAAGAACAGGCAGATCGGCGGTTGCCTGCAGACCTATGTACGTGATAAAGTGATCTTCGATTCCGGTGTGCATTATCTCGGCGGTTTGGGAAAAGGACAGAACCTTTACCAGTTGTTCAAATATCTTGATATTATCGACAGGCTGAAGTTGCAGAAAATGGACGAAGATGTTTTTGATAAGATCATCCTGGAGAATGATGATAAAGAATATGTTTATGCACAGGGCTATGAAAATTTTATTCAGCATCTGCTGAAAGATTTTCCAAATGAAGAGAAAGGGCTTCGCTTGTATTGTGATAAAATAAAAGAAGTGTGCAGTAAATTTCCTTTATATAATTTAAGGTCGGGTGGCGATATAAATGAAAAAACATCTGTACTGGAAATAGATACAAAAGCTTTTATTGAATCCGTTACATCCGATAAAAAATTGCAAGTAGTGCTTGCTGGCAATAATATGCTGTATGTGCTACAGGCAGATAAAACGCCTTTCTATGTTCATGCTATGATATTGAACAGTTATATTGAAAGCTCGTGGAAATGTATTGATGGCGGTTCGGTTATCGGTAAATATATGGTGGAAAATATCCGTAAGCATGGCGGCGTTATTCACAGGAACAGTGAAGTGAAAAAGATCATAGTTGAAGAAGGCAAGGTTACCTGTGTGGAATTAAAGAACGGTTCACGTATTTATGGAGAGAATTTTATTTCCAATATGCACCCGGTACGAACATTGGAGATGACAGAAACTGATCTTATAAAAAATGCGTACCGGAACAGGGTGAAAGGCCTTGAAAATTCCATAGGGGGATTTGTTGTCAACATCGTTTTTAAAAAAGATTCATTTAAATACATAAAGAACAATTATTATTACCACAAAGACGGGCATGTGTGGGACCTCGTTCATCATACAGAAGAAAACTGGCCGCTTTGTTATGCCATATTTTTTTCAGCTTCTTCAAGGTCCGGTGAATATGCAGAGTCAATGACCATACTCACTTATATGCGTTATGATGAAGTGAAGCAATGGGAAAATACATTTAATACGGTGGCTACTGAAAATGACAGGGGAGAAGATTACGATGCATTCAAAAAAAGGAAAGCAGAACTGCTCATTGATGTTGTGCAGGAAAAATTTCCGGGGTTGAGGGATTCTATAAAATCTTATTACACCGCAACACCGCTTTCTTACAGGGATTATATTGGTAATGACGATGGCTCAATGTATGGAATTGTTAAGGATTACAGGAACCCGTTAAAAACATTTATTTCACCACGTACTAAATTGCCTAACCTTTATTTAACAGGCCAAAACCTTAATTTGCATGGTATATTGGGAGCTTCCATGAGCGGACTCGTAACCTGTATCGCGTTTTTAGGAAGTGAAGAAATCATTGAAAAAGTTAGAAATGCTTAAAAGGAAAAAATTCTGGCGACGTGTTCTCTATGTCTTCGGCTTTATTATTTTGCTGTTGTTAATTGCTGTTATCTATATGGTGCAGGTGGCAAAAGTGCCCGACCCTAAGGTTGCAGATATGAGCAGTGTGCAGCTTCAACGTACAGAAGTGAGCAAAGGTTTTTATACATTAAAGGACAGCTGGTTCAGGAAAAGTAAAAGCGGGTTGTTTGAATTGTATGTGGAAGGCGATGCATTTGAAAGAGGCGTGATCAATGGAAAACTTACCAAAGAGTTGGTGGTACGGCAGGAAGATCATTTTACAGATCAGATCAAAAAGATGGTACCATCAGCATTTACACGCCAGTACCTGAAATATTTTATTGGATGGTTTAACCGCAACCTTGGAAAAAATATCACCGAAGAATACCGCGATGAAATTTTTGGTGTATCGGAATCCGCTTCAGAAAAATATTTGTGGCTTGGTACAAATTATCAGCGCATACTGAATTACCATGCTGCACATGATATCGGCCACGCTTTGCAGAACCTTGCATTGGTTGGATGTACATCATTTGGTACATGGGATGAAAGATCGGCAGACAGTACCATGATCATCGGCCGTAATTTTGATTTTTATGTCGGTGACCAGTTTGCAGAAGATAAGATCGTTGCATTCTTCAACCCGGCGCATGGACATAAATTCATGACGGTAACCTGGGGAGGCTTTATCGGCGCCGTATCAGGGATGAATGAAGAAGGACTATCGGTAACTATTAACGCTGCAAAATCTGATTATCCTACAGGTTCTGCTACACCGGTTTCACTGGTAACAAGAGAGATACTTCAATATGCAAAAAATATCAAAGAAGCCATTGCGATAGCCTGGAAAAGAAAGATGTTCGTTTCAGAATCTTTTCTTGTTGCATCGGCAGCAGATAATAAAGCTGTTATCATAGAAAAAACGCCTGATGATCTCGATGTATATGATCCGCATAAAAATTATATTGTCTGCACAAATCATTTTCAAAGCCCGGGATTGATAAATTCAAAGAAGAATATTGAGCAGATGAAAGAAAGCGCATCACCTTACCGTTACGAAAGATTAATGGAGTTATTAAATGCAAATGGCAAGAATACTGTTCAGAAAACGATCAACATTTTGAGGGACCGTAAAGGGTTGCATGGTGCAGATATTGGGGATGGAAATGAAAAGGCCATAAACCAGCTGATCGCTCATCATTCAGTTGTTTTTGAACCGCAGAAAAGGATCGTGTGGGTTTCTACAGCGCCATGGCAATTGGGGCAATACATCGCATATGACCTGAAGAAAGTTTTTGCATTACATGGAATGAAACAGGATAAAGAAATTTCAGATTCAAGCCTTACGATCGCACCTGATTCTTTTTTATTGACACCAGAATATAAAAATTTTGTGAACTTCAGGAAATTTAAACAACGTATTGCTGATGGAGATAGGATAGATGCAGACAGTTTGGTGGCTTCCGATCCACAGTTCTATCATGCTTATGTACTGGCAGGCGATTATTCATATAAACAGAAGGCTTATAAGAAGGCAATACATTATTATGAACTTGCACTCACAAAAGTGATCGCCACAAAGAAAGAAGAAGATCACATAAAGGATCAAATGAAAAAAGCAGCAGTCAAATTAAAATAATTTTCTCTTGCCCCTCTCCTTAAGGAGAGGGGTTGGGGGTGAGGCTAAAAAGCAATTAATAAAAAAAATAATTTAATCAGCACTATGATCTTTGGTATCGGTATCGATTTGATAGAAGTTGAACGTGTTGCTGAAAAGATCAGTAAGAAAGCAGGTTTCAGGGAGCTGGTGTTTTCCCAACGTGAGATCGATTATTGCGAACCTATGACGAACAAGTATGAAAATTATGCAGCACGCTTTGCAGCGAAAGAATCTTTTTTCAAAGCAATCGGTACTGGCTGGAGAAACGGGACTGCATTTAATGAAGTTGAAATAATAAACGACGAAAACGGTAAACCCGAAATATCTTTTTTAGGCAAAACTGCAGAAACAGTTGCAGCAATGAAACTGGGAAAAATATCAGTTTCAATTTCGCATGTAAAAACAATGGCAACAGCTGTGGTAATAATTGAAAATTTATGATGAACTCTACACAATCAGCGTATGAATCGAGAGATGTAATACGTCTTATGCAGGAAAGAAAATTGCAGCAGTTAATGGGTTATGTGAGTAAACATTCTCCATATTACAAAGAGCTTTTTAAAAAGAATAATATTGAACTTGGCGATGTGATGACACTCGATGACCTGAAAAAGATCCCGACAACCAATAAAGAAGATCTTCAAAAACGAAATGATGATTTTTTGTGCGTGGAAAAAAACAGGATTGTTGATTACAGTTCTACTTCCGGAACATTGGGAAGCCCTGTAACGATCGCCCTTACAGAGAACGACCTTGGAAGATTGGCGTATAATGAATATGCATCCTTTACCTGTGCAGGTGGAACATCCGATGATATTTATCAGCTCATGTTAACACTTGACCGCCAGTTCATGGCAGGTATGGCTTATTATTCGGGAATCCGCAGAATGGGGGCCGGCATCATACGTCTCGGGCCTGGTGTTCCTTCTTTGCAATGGGAAACAATTCTTCGCCTTAAACCAACAACGATCGTTGCAGTTCCTTCTTTCATAGTTAAGTTGATCGCATTTGCAAAAGAACATAATATCGACATAAATAATTGTTCAGTTAAGAAAGCCATCTGCATCGGAGAAAATATACGCAATACCGATTTCTCTTTCAACATACTTGGAAAAAAGATCACAGAATCCTGGAATATAAAATTGTATTCTACTTATGCATCAACAGAAATGCAAACCGCCTTTACAGAATGCAAACAATCCAAAGGTGGCCATATGCAACCCGAACTGATCATACTGGAAATGCTGGATGAAAATGATCAGCCGGTTAAAGCAGGTGAGCCGGGTGAGGTTACGATCACAACATTAGGTGTTGAAGGGATGCCATTGCTCCGTTATAAAACAGGAGATATCTGTATACATTTTGATGAGCCATGTGCCTGCGGACGAAACAGTACAAGGTTGTCGCCTATTGTTGGCCGGAAAAAGCAAATGATAAAATACAAGGGAACAACATTATATCCACCGGCCCTTTTCGATATGCTGAATGAAATGGAAGATGTGCTTGATTTTGTAGCTGAAGTATATTCAAATGAGATAGGAACAGATGAGGTTCTTATACATATAGTACCGTCAGATCTCACAGAAGAAACCGATCGGAAGATCAGGGCAAACCTGCAGGCAAGGCTAAGGGTTAGTCCGCATGTAAAATATATAACTGCAGAAGAAATCCAGAAGATGCAGATGCCCGAAGCCGGGAGAAAGATCGTGAAGTTTATTGACAGGAGAAATTAGTAACACGAATTTTTAAGAACGAATTACACGAATTATTCTGAATTCTCCTCCCTCTCCTTTTGGAGAGGGTTGGGGTGAGGCACTATTCTATATTCCCCCTCTGCGTCTGGCTTTGCCCGATAGCCAGCATGATACTTTCCATTATTTCATCATTGCTGGCATTGTAATCAATCTCTAACGGCTCCTTGAATTTCACAGATAATGTTGTGCCTTTCTTTTTAAACCTCAATCCTTTTTTATCAAAAGCAATATTGAATCCACTGATTATTATTGGAATTACTATCGGCTTATTTTGTTTAATAAGTAAAACAGTTCCTTTTCTTCCCGGTGCAAATGGTTTTGTTGTGCCCTGCGGGAAATTAATGATCCAGTTGTTTTTCAACGCCCTGTCTATTTTTCTTGTATCAGATGGGTCAAGCCCCTGGCGTACTTCCTTGCTCCCTTCATTCCATGTTCTTCTAACGGTTATGGACCCTGCCAGTTCAAATAAACGGGTAAGGAAACTTTCTTTCATTGTTTCAGCAGCCGAAACAAAAAATACCCTGGTGAAGGGGTTCAGCAGGTAATAAGGTACGCCAAGCCTGTTTTGTTTTCTCCATTTTACTGCGCAGAAAATATGAAGGAAAGCGATCACTTCGGCAAAATATGTCTGGTGATTGCTTACAAATAATACATTTTTTTTAGGAAGGCCTTTAAGGTTTTCCGTTCCCTCGATCTTCAATTTATTGATGATATTGAGGCCCGGGTAAGAAACTGACCCAACAATTGCATATACAATTGCCCGCACGAATCCAATATTCTTTAATTTGTCAGTTAATTTACTCATCGATGGTTAATATGCAAATAAAAGGAAACTAAAATAGTAATTGTTATTGAAAAATAATTATTTGTTCAATTATAGCTGGTTTCGGTAAAATATTTTTGTTGATTTAAATAACAAACTTTAGGGCAATCATTTAAACTATTTAATAATTTGAACTATATATTTTACCTTCATTTCAACAACTGTATCTTCTCTTATAATTACCAAATCTTCTTTTATGCATAAACAATATGATGTTGTTATACTAGGCGGTGGCCTTGCAGGCCTGGCGCTTTCTTTACAATTAAAAAATGCCCGGCCAGGGTTATCTATTCTTGTATTGGAAAGAAGGGAAACGGAAGCTGCAACGGCAGCGCATAAAGTTGGTGAATCAACTGTGGAACTTGGTACACATTACCTGAGAGAGGTACTGGATCTTAAAGGGTACCTGGAAGAACATGAACTTCCAAAGCATGGTTTAAGGTTTTTCTTTAAAAATCATACAAAAGATGATATAGCAAGCAGGGTTGAACTGGGCCCACGTTTACGGCTGCCTGTACCAAGTCATCAGCTTGACAGAGGAACGCTGGAGAATTATATGATGAGGTTGACAAGAGAAAAGGGGACTGAGTTATTGCTCGGTGCAAAAGTTTCCAATGTGGAGCTTTCGAAAGAATCAGGCCACCTGGTTTCATACATTAAAGACGGAGAAGAAATTACCGTTAAATGCAGGTGGGTTGCCGACGCTTCCGGCAGGGCTAGTATTTTAAAACGCAAACTGCAGTTTCAGAAACCAATGGAACACCATAGTAACGCCGTTTGGTGGAGGTTGAAAGGTGTGATCGATATTGATACATGGACAGACAATAAAGAATGGCAGTCATATCTTGAACCGGGTTTGCGTTATTTAAGTACGGTGCATTTTATGGATACTGGTTATTGGTTGTGGGTAATTCCGTTGGGCTCTAAAAACACGAGTATCGGAATTGTTGCCGATCCGGCTGTACATCCTTTTGAAACATTCAACACGTATGAAAAAGCCGTTGAATGGATGAGGGTGAATGAACCATTGCCATATAAAATGCTGGAACCACTTGGGCAGGGAGAGGGATTGCTGGATTTTAAGATATTGAAACATTACGCCCATCATACTGAAAAATTATATTCAGAAGATCGTTGGGGCGTTACCGGTGAGTCGGGCGCTTTTTTAGATCCGCTTTATTCACCTGGTACAGATTTTATCGCCATGAATAATTCGTGGTTAAGTGATCTTATCCTGCGTGATATGGAAGGAGAAGATATTTCAGGCCGTGTAACTATTTATGAAAAATCGCATTTAGCATTAGTTGATAGCTGGATACCGGTCTATCAGAATAAATACCTGTTGATGGGAAATACCCAGATCATGGTGATAAAAATTTTCTGGGACTGGGCAACATACTGGGCTGTGCCTGCGCACCTATTCGCCAACAAAGCATTTACCAATTTAAGGATACTCAAAGACCTTTTTGTTGCTTCGGATAGCCTTGGCAGAAAGTTCGGCCGCCTGAATAAAATAATGCAGGATCTTTTTCTTGAATGGCTCCCGTTTGAAAATAAAATATTCTCAAACCGGTATATCGATCCTTTTGACCTGGCCGTATTGAGAAATTTCCAGGAAAAAATAGAAATGCAGCATGAACCAAAAGAAATGATCATGCAGATAGAAAAAAACATGAACATCCTGGAACAACTGGCAGTGGCGGTTTTCAGGTTGGTAAGTGCGGAAGTTAACGGAACAGATCCGGGCATGAAAGTGAATCCATATACGATCAATCTTGGTAAAAAGGAAAATGCCATCGCGCTTGATACAGAAAGTGAACTGGCAATAATACCAAACGATTCTATTTTAAAAGATGTGGATGTGATGTGGTTTTATCCCAAAGCCGAAATGGAAACTGCGTAAAAAATATTAAGTAACTGACTTATTCAATATGTGCCTATTTTTCTATGTAGTCAAAACGAGGCCGGACCACATAGAAAAATAGGCACATAGATTTTAAAATTTCCCATATATTTTATAAGTGTAAAACTTACAGGATTTGGTTCCTCAACAAATCGTCAAATACATCTGCTTTCCGTATTAACCTTGCCTTCCCGTCTTGTATCAAAACTTCGGCTGGCTTTAACCGTGAGTTGAAGTTGGATGACATTTCAAAACCATAGGCACCTGCATTGTAAAAAACGAGATAATCTCCTTCACGCACTTCTGTAATCGTTCTGTCCCAGGCGAATGTATCTGTTTCACAAATATTGCCAACAACTGTATATATGCGTTCTGTACCTGCAGGATTTGAAATATTTTCTATGCGGTGATAAGCTTCATACATCATCGGGCGTATCAGGTGATTGAACCCGCTGTTCACACCAACAAAAACAGTGGCTGGTGTTTGTTTGATCACATTTGCCTTTACAACAAAATATCCGCACTGGCTTACCATATATTTACCCGGTTCAAACCACACCTGTATTTTTTTACCGGTTTCGGCTTCGTATTTTGAAAATGCTTCTGCAACTTTTTCTCCTAAAAGATCAACGTCTGTCTCAGTATCTCCCGGTTGGTATGAAACTTTAAAACCACTTCCAAGGTCAATGAATTTTAGATTGGGAAAATGTTCTGCCATGCTGAACATTACCTCAAGTCCCATTAAAAAAACGTTGATGTCTTTAATTTCACTTCCGGTGTGCATGTGAATACCCTCCACGTTAAGGTTGGTTGTCTTTACAATGCGTTCAATATGTCTTATCTGGTGAATGGAGATGCCGAATTTACTGTCAACATGCCCGGTTGATATTTTGAAATTCCCGCCGGCCATGATATGTGGGTTAAGCCGGATACAAACCGGGTAACTGTTCCCGAACTTATTTCCAAACTGTTCAAGGATAGAAATATTATCTATGTTGATGTTTACACCCAGTTCCTTTGCTTCCTGTATCTCACTGAAGTCAACACAATTTGGGGTATATAAAATATTCTCTTTTGTAAACCCGGCCAGCATACCGAGCTTTACTTCATTGATGCTTACACAATCCAACGATGCACCCAATGATTGAATGTATTTTAATATGTTGATATTAGTGAGTGACTTGGCTGCGTAAAATATCTTTGAATCAAATGATCTGAATGCATGCTTCAATTTACTGAATTGCTCCGCTATTTTTTCAGCATGATACACATAGACAGGTGTACCAAATTCCTCAGCAATTTTTATAAGTTGGCTTGCAGAAAGTTCATTTGACATAATGGTCACTTGTTTAAAACAAAAAAAGGCAATAAAAAATTATGCCTTTTAAGTAAATGAAAAATTATTTTTTATCAGGCTGGCTCGTCTGTATTATTGGTAGTATCTGCTTCTGCAGAAACTTCTTCAATTGCTACGATCTCTGTTTCTTCGATCAGTTCAACATCCGGGTTTTCCTGGTCAACAGTAATTCCTGTTGGTACTTCTTCACTGTGATCGTTCTCTGTTTCACTATTACTGTCATTTACAATGGTAGCCCTTACCATTTCATCCATCAGTACTTCATTTATCTTAGGTAATTCATCGGCACTGTTGATACCGAAATAATCCATAAATGATTTTGAAGTAGAATAGATCAATGGCTTGCCAACAGCATCTTCATTTCTGCCGGATATGATAACAAGGTCTTTTTCCAATAATTTCTGTACCGCGTAATCGCAGTTAACACCACGGATCGATTCAATTTCGCTTTTGGTGATCGGTTGTTTGTATGCAATAATGGCCAATGTTTCCAGTGCTGCTGATGAAAGCCTTTTAATGAACTTATCTGCATTGATCAGCGCAACCGTTTTATGGTATTCAGGTTTGGTAAGGAATTGCCATCCGCCACCGCTTTGTTTCAATTCAAAAGCATAGAACTCTGAATTGTATTTTTCTTTGATGCCTTCCAGTGCAGATTCAACCTGGTCGAGGCTTGCCCTGTCCTCAATAAAGCCGAGTGCTGTATTTACCAGCTCAGTAAGTTCAGCAGATGTCAGCGGTTTATCACTGGCAAAGATGAGGGCTTCAATATGTGGTATGATCTGTGAAAGTTCCATTTCGTTAATGTGCTAATTGATTAATATGCTAATGTGCTAATGAATTGATGTGAAAAATTATCGGAAGTAACGATCCAATAAAATCAGCACATTAGCATATCAGCACATTGCCTAATTGTTTAACCTTGTAAAGCTGCCGCTCCACTCACAATTTCCGTAAGTTCTGTTGTAATGGCAGCCTGCCTTGCACGGTTATAACTTATTTTAAGTGTTTTTAATAATTCATTGGCGTTGTCACTGGCTTTGTCCATTGCTGTCATCCTTGCCCCATGTTCACTCGCATTTGCATCTAATACAGCCTTGTACAATTGCGTATTTAGTATTTTTGGCATCAACTCAACGATCAACACTTCCTGGCTTGGCTCAAAAATAAAATCTGCTTTTTTCTTTGTATCAGTTTCTGCCACCTTTTTTACTGGTAAGAACTGTTCAGCTATGAATTTTTGGGTTGCTGCATTCTTAAATTCACTATAGATCACTTCAATGGCATCCACTTCTTTGTTTGCAAATGCATTCATGGCATATTTGGCTGCAGCCTGAACTTTATCAAAACTTAAGCCTGTAAAAATATCCCAATAAGCATCAACTACCTTGAAACCATTTTTTGAAAAATGCTCATAACCTTTTTTTCCTATCGGTAAGATCTGAACATTTCCTTTTGCCGACTGATTAGGGTATTTTTCCCTGATGGTTTGTTTGGCAAGTTTTATCAGGTTGCTGTTATAGCCGCCACAAAGTCCACGGTCGCTGGTTACCACAATGATCATCACTTTTTCAACAGGTCTTTCAGTAGCCAGGTCCATTGAAACATTCCCATCCCCACTGCTAACAATATTGCCGAGCATTTCCTGCAGTTTTTGTGCATAAGGGCGCATTTGGGTAATGGCGTCCTGCGCACGGCGCAATTTTGCGGCACTCACCATTTTCATGGCCTTGGTAATTTGCTGTGTG
>Ga0209023_10001699_pt1:0-22500 | contig 28888 bp, 23 predicted proteins | sample LakOneMetagenome_FD_187468 | JGI IMG/M metagenome (GOLD analysis project Ga0209023, IMG submission 187468) | Freshwater and sediment microbial communities from Lake Erie, Canada (SPAdes) (version 2) | ecosystem: Environmental > Aquatic > Freshwater > Lentic | place: Lake Erie, Canada...
GATCTCATGACTTATTCCGGAAAGGCGATGCGGCTTGCGGTCGACGGCGACACCGTCGTGGCGCAGCCCGCGGGCGATGTGGCGGCAGGGCAGCAGGGCTGGGCGCCCGGCGGGTTCCAGCCGTTCGCGGTCGATGCGAAGGCAGGCATCGCCTATGTGCTGATGCATGACAAGGCGGTGGAGGGCAGCCACAAGGCGCCGAGCGTCGAAGTCTGGGCCTATGATCTCGCCACGCCGAAAGTGATCGCGCGTTCGCCCATGGCCGGGTTGATCGGCGTGACGATTGCGTCGTCGGACGGCGGCTTTCTCTACGGCATCGATGGCGTCGCCAACCGCATCGTGCGGCTTGCGGTCGATCCGCAGTCGCGCGCGGTCACGCTCGCCGGCGAGATCAAGTTGGGCGAGACGGCGGCGTTGATCGAGGCGCCGCAATGAGCCTTGCGATCGATCCCTTCGTGCAGCTTCTGGCCGCCGGCGCGACCGGAATCGTTTTCGCGCGCGCACTGGTCGAGAAGAGTTCGAACTTCGTCGTCTACGCGGCGACGCTGCGCGACTACCGGCTCGTGCCCGAAGCGCTCGCGCCGTTTGCGGCGGTCTGCCTGTTCGTCGCGGAAATTTCCACGCTGTTCATGCTCGCGCTACCCGAGACGCGCGCGACCGGCGCGATGCTGGCGATTGTCTTGCTTGCGCTCTACGGTCTCGCGATGACGCTGGCGTTGCTTGCAGGCCGCGAAGAGATCGAGTGCGGTTGCGGCGGCGAGGGGCAGGTCGTGTCGTGGTCGCTGGTCGCGCGCAATGCTGCGCTTATCTTTGTTGCAGCGTTGATGCTCCTGCCGGAGGCGCCGCGCGCGCTGACGTGGTTCGATCATGCGCAACTCGTCGCAGCCATCCTGATTTTCTGGGTCGCGCTCGCGATCGTCGAGAAGACGATCGAATCGCAATCCGCCGTGCGCCGCCTGCGCGCGCAATCCTTTTTGTGAGGGCGGATGGACGGTCTCGTCATCGCCGTATCGGTTCTCTGGGTTCTCGTGCTCGTGCTGGCGGTCGCGGTGTTTGCGCTGGCGCGGCAGGTCGGCGTCCTGTTCGAGCGCGTGGCGCCGATGGGGGCGTTGGTGACGGATTCAGGTCCCCGCGTCGGCGAAGCTTCGCCGCGGTTCGATCTTGCTGCGCTGGACGGCCGTGCGATCAGCGTCGGCGCGGCGCAGGCGCGTGCGCAACTGCTGTTCTTCGTGTCGCCGACATGCCCTGTCTGCAAGAAGCTGCTGCCGATCCTGAAATCTGTCTCGGTCAGCGAAAAGGCGTGGCTCGATGTCGCGCTCGCCAGCGATGGCGAGGAGGCGGCGCATCGCGCCTTCGTGCGCGACCGCAAGCTCGAGCAATTTCCCTATCTGCTGTCGCGCGATCTCGGCGTCGCCTATCGCGTCAGCCGGCTGCCCTATGGCGTGCTGATCGACAATGCGGGCGTGGTGCGCGCCAAGGGGCTCGTGAACAATCGCGAGCAACTCGAGAGCCTGTTCAACGCGCGCGAACTCGGCCACGATTCGGTGCAGGCCTATGTCAGCGCCGTCAGCGAAGCGCGGTGAAGGAGACGGAATGTCCGGCGATCCCCTTGCGAGACTGATGGGCGTGTTCGACCGGGCCGCCGAGAGTGCGGCGCGGAAATCGGCGCAGATGATCGGGCGGCGCTCGCTCTTGTCGTCGCTCGGCAAGCTGCTGGTCGGCGGCGCGGCGCTGCCGATGCTGCCGTTCGACCGGTCCGCGCATGCGCAAGGAGCGGCGCCTGCGGTCGCGACGGAAAAGACCGACACGGATTGCGAATATTGGCGCTATTGCGCGCTCGACGGGTTTCTGTGTTCCTGCTGCGGCGGCAGCCTCACCTCGTGCCCGCCTGGCACGGAGGCGTCGGCCGTCACATGGGTCGGCACCTGCCAGAACCCGAAAGACGGCAAGGACTATATGGTTTCCTACAATGATTGCTGCGGCAAGACGACCTGCGGGCGCTGCCTCTGCAATTCCAACGTGCGCGAGCGGCCGGGCTATCTGCTCGGCGTGCATAACGACATCAACTGGTGCATGGCGAATACGCCGAGCATGTACCATTGCACGGTCTCGGTGATCGTCGGCGTCGCAGGCTGATCTTGCGCGCTCTGCTCGCGATGCTGCTCGTACTTTCGGCTGCCCCCGCCGCTGCGGAAACCAGCGCGCATGGGCTCTACATGCTGCATTGCTCGGGCTGCCACGGGCGCGACGGCGCGGGCTCGAAGGTTGGCCGCGTGCCGCCGTTTCCGGGCGTTGTCGGGCATTTCGCAAAAGAGGCCGAAGGGCGGCGCTATCTCGTGCTCGTGCCGGGCGTGGCGAGTTCCGGGCTTTCGGACGCTGAGACGGCGCGCGTGCTGAATTACGTCCTCGACGCATGGGGTGGGAACGCGTCGCTGCGCGGATATGTCTCATCCGAAGTGACGGCCATTCGCGCCTCGCGGGTGGACGATATCGTGGCGCTGCGCGGCAGGATCGTCGGCGATCTGGCGCGCCGGGGCATTCGCGTCGCCTATTGAGGCGGAACTTTCACGCGCACTCGCCGCTTGCCATGCCTGGCTGCTAAAAGCGTGGCCGGGCCGACAGAGGGAAAATCTTGGCGACCGGGCTTCTTGCGCTGCTGGACGATGTGGCGGTCATTGCGAAAGCCGCCGCGGCCTCGATCGACGATGCGTTGAGCCAGAGCGCGGCCGCAGGCGCCAAGGCCGCCGGCGTCGTCATCGACGATGCGGCGGTCACGCCGCGCTATGTCGCGGGGCTCGATCCCAAGCGCGAATTGCCGATCGTCGCGCGGATCGCTCTGGGCTCGCTGCGCAACAAGCTTCTGTTCCTGCTGCCGGTCGCGCTGGCGCTCGAGGCCTTCGCGCCCTGGGCGATCGAGCCGCTGCTGATGATCGGCGGCGTTTATCTTTGCTACGAGGGCGCCGAAAAGGTCTTCGAGGCCATTCAGGGTTCCGCCGAAGAGGCGGCCGAGGCCGAGGACACCGGTTCGCCCGAATTCGAGAAGCAGCGCATTGCGGGTGCGATCCGCACGGATTTCATCCTCTCGGCCGAGATCATGACCATCGCGCTCGCAAGCCTCCAGGAAGGCTCGCTGTGGACGCGCGGCCTGTCGCTGGCGCTGGTGGGCGTCCTCATGACTGTCGGCGTCTACGGCGCTGTGGCGCTGATCGTGAAGGCGGACGATTTCGGCCTGTCGCTGGCGCGCAAGGCGCATACGGCGGCAGGGCGGGCGTTTGGCCGCGGCCTGGTGCGGGCCATGCCGCCCCTGATGTCGACGCTCAGCGTGGTCGGCGTCGCCGCGATGATCTGGGTCGGCGGGGCGATCCTGACCCACGGGCTCGCGCATTTCGGCGTGCCGCAGCCGCAGGCGGCGGTCGATGCGGCGGCGGGCTTCGCGGGCAGGTCCCCGTTCGCGCCGGGCGCGGCCAGTTGGCTGGGCGGGGCCGCTGCCTCGGGCCTTATCGGGTTTGTTGTCGGGAGCTTAACCGTCGGGGTCGCCCATGTTGGTTTCATCCCGCTGCTGCGTCGTATGAGAGCGTCGGGCAAGGCCTGAAGGCCTTGCCGGCGCCCATCATCTGGCCATCTATCCGTGTTGCACCGCAACCGAGACGGTGGCAATAAGTCCGTTCTCAGGTCTCTTCAGGAGAGTTCGATGACAGCCGCCGCCCTCGAAAAGCATGGGACCTCGCCGGATCTCTGGCTCGACGAAGCCGAGGCCGCGCTGAAATCGATCGAAAGCTTCTACGCCGACGCCACCGAGGGCGTGCGGAAGCTGGTTTCGAAGGACGGCAAGATTTCGTCCGCGCTGCTCGAGCGCGAGCAGCATGCCGCCCACGGCCTGTCCTGGCTCGCCACCTATGTGCAGGCGGTGCGCGAAATGGCCGCCTATGCCCGCCGCATGAAAGCCGAAGGAAAACTCGGCGAGACGGAAGTTCTGCTGACGCGCATCGGTCTCAGCGAATATATCGCCCAGATATTCGGCGGCATTCCGATGAGTCAGGGCGAAATGGTGCGCCCGTCCGACTTCGGTCTCACGCCGGAGCAGATCGCGAAGCGGCGTACGTCGGCCGTTGAAAGCGTGATCGCGTCCGGCAATACCACCAAGAACCGTGCGCGCCTGGCCGATCTGATCGACCATGCGGAAGCCCACGCGACGGTCGGCGAGCCCGGCCTCGACGAGACGCTGGAAGCGATTCGCACGGAAATGCGCAAATTCGCGGAAGCCGAGGTCATTCCGCACGCCCACAAGTGGCATCTGAAGAACGAGTACATTCCGCTAGAGGTCATTCGCGGCCTCGCCGACCTCGGCGTGTTCGGTCTGACGATCCCGGAAGAATTCGGCGGCATGGGCCTGTCGAAGACCTCGATGTGCGTCGTGACGGAAGAATTGTCGCGCGCCTATATCGGCGTCGGCTCGCTCGGCACGCGGCCTGAGATTGCGGCCGAACTGATTCTCGCCGGCGGCACGCCGGAGCAGAAGGCGCATTACCTGCCCAAGATTGCGGCCGGCGAAATCCTGCCGACGGCTGTTTTCACCGAGCCGAATACCGGCTCCGACCTCGCCTCGCTGCGCACGCGCGCGGTCAAGGACGGCGATGTCTACAAGGTCTCGGGTAACAAGACCTGGATCACGCATCCCGTGCGCGCGGACCTGATGACGCTTCTGGTGCGCACCAATCCGAACGAGCCCGGCTACAAGGGCCTGTCGATGCTGCTGGCTGAAAAGCCGCGCGGCGACGATGCCAATCCGTTCCCCGCCAAGGGCATGACCGGCGGCGAGATCGAAGTGCTCGGCTATCGCGGCATGAAGGAATTCGAGATCGGCTTCGACGGGTTCGAGGTGCCGGTCGCCAATCTGCTCGGCGGCGAAGAAGGTCAAGGCTTCAAGCAGCTGATGCAGACCTTCGAATCCGCGCGCATCCAGACGGCGGCGCGCGCGGTCGGCGTGGCGCAGAGCGCGATGGAACTCGGCCTGCGCTACGCGAAGGAACGCATCCAGTTCGGCAAGCCGCTGATCTCCTTCCCGCGTGTGTCCGACAAGATCGTGATGATGGCGGTCGAAACGCATATCGCGCGCCAGCTCACTTACTTTTCGGCGCGCGCCAAGGACGAGGGCCGGCGCTGCGATCTGGAAGCCGGCATGGCCAAGCTGCTCGGCGCCCGCGTCGCCTGGGCGTCGGCGGACAATGCGCTGCAAATCCATGGCGGCAACGGCTTTGCGCTGGAATATGCGATCTCGCGCGTTCTGTGCGACGCGCGCATCCTCAACATCTTCGAGGGCGCGGCGGAAGTTCAGGCGATGGTGATCGCGCGCCGCCTGCTCGAAGGCGGCAATTGATCGACTGACTTTGTCAGTTGTCTGCGGCTCGGGCCTTGTCCGAGCCATCGATACGAGGCGCTGAACGGGCGAGCGAACTCGCGCCCGACAGCGTGGCGTTTGCGCCGGAGGCCGCGACACTACCCACTGTCGAAACGGCGCTGACGCCCGCCGACCCCACGGCGCCGACGACGGCGACCACGGCGCAGCCACTGGAAGCCTGGGCGCCCAGGAGCGCAAGACAGAGATAGGCGAATCGCATCCTTGCAGTCTGCAAGCTTGGCGTTAGCAATTCGCCAACGCTGCGACGTCTTCGCGCCATTTCCTTGCGCCGAATCATCGCCTTTATCGCCATCCGGGCGTTGAATCCCGATTCAACAAGAAGGAGAGAGCGATGACGCTGGTCCGCATCCACAACAAGGCCTGGGTTCTCGTCGGCGACGGCCGCAAGGCGCTGTTCCTGCACAACGAGGGCGACGCCGATCTGCTGGATCTGCGGCGGACCTCCGTGCGGCTCGACGAGAATCCGCCGACGCGCGAGCAGGGAACCGATGCGCCGGGACGTTCCGTCAACAGCGTCGGCGCCGCGCGCAGTTCGATGGAGCCGACGGACTGGCACGATCTTGCCGAACATCGCTTCGCCGAAAGCGTGGCGCAGGAGGTCAACGAAGCCGTCCGCACCGGCGCCTGCAAGGAGATCGTGCTGGTCGCGCCGCCGAAGGTTCTGGGCGATCTGCGCAAGAGCCTGAACGGCGAGGCGCTGAAACATGTGAAGGGCGAAGTCGCCAAAGACCTCACCCATCACCGCATCGGCGATATCGAGCAGATTCTCGGCAAGCTCGGGAAGGCTTGAGCCAAACGAAAACGCCCGGCCGCGAGACCGGGCGTCTTGCCGTGTCGAGCCGAGACCGGCGCGATCAATATTTGACGTATGCCGGGGCGCCGCCGAAGTTGAAGCGATAGTTCACGCCGGCGCGGGCGATATGGTCGGCCGTCTTCTCGTTGACGGCGACCGGCAGCAGCGCGGCGTTCGTGTAGTTCACGCCCTTCGAGCCGAGATCGGCGTAGAGATATTCGCCCTTGACTGACCAGTTGTTGGTGATGGCGAATTCGGCGCCGGCGCCGAGCGTCCAGCCAGCCTGCATGCCAGGGTTGGCCGTGCGGACGCCGAAGGCGGCGAGCGGCAGCGAGACGATGGCGTTGGGAGCCGCCGCATTGCCATAGGCGAGACCGCCCGTGACATAGACCAGCGCGCGGTCGAAGCCGTAGCCGAGGCGGCCGCGGAGCGTGCCGAGATAGCCGTCGTTGGTCTGGCTGGCGGCGCTAAACGGCGGGGTGACAGTCGCCTTGGTGCGGTAATCCAGATCCGTCTCGACGCCGACGACGATGCGGCTGGCGGTCTGCCAGTTGTAGCCGAGCGTGCCGCCGATCAGGCCGCCGCCGCCGCTGAGCTTGCCGTTGACGCCCGGGAACGGCGAAATGGTCGAGTTGTTGAACCAGCCGCCGCCGTTGAGACCGACGTACAGGCCCGTCCAGGTGAAGAGCGGGGCGGGCGCGACATAGGCCGGGGGCGGCGCCCTGCGGGAGGGAAGGTCGGCCGCCACAGCGGCGCCAGCGATCGTGGAAGCCGAAAGGGCGGCCGCGAGAAGTCGAACCATACGCATATTACTATCCTCTACTTCATGCGGGAGGGCGCTCGGCGCCGCCGCATCACTCGAACTGGACGCCGCAGCTGGCCAGGCGCTGCGCGTCGATGAAACCGGCCTTTCGGCCCGATGGCGCGACGTTTGATTGAACATTGTTCAAAATCAATCGATTAGCCATCATTACGGTCGCGACAATACGAGCGAATTCGCTAATGCGGTTTTAACGTAAAGGGATTTCGACCGCTGTTTACACCGCAACGCGGCAAAGCTTCGATGGCATGGTTAAACGAGGGTGAATACCGGCGATTGCTAACCCTAACGACGGACGGCCCAGAATTAATGCAGCGTTTGAGTAAAATCCCGCGTAGCATCTATCGGTGCCGAACGTCGTTCCCTTGCGGGCGGTCTGGTTTCCGCAAGCGCACGTCGCGACGCTCTCTCTTGTTGCGTGCCAGCGTCATGTTCCACAGCGTCGAGATCGGAAAGGCGTCAGGTCTGGCCACGCGCGGCGACCGCAGCCGCGACCAGGCTTTCTCCGCATTCGTTTCGGGCGACGACGATCTCGTCGGCCTCGTCGCCTTTGCCCTGCACGAGCGGCAGTTTGCCGAATGGCGCGCGGAAATGGCGCGCGTTTGCGGACGTTCGCCGACGCAGGACGAGATTCACGCGCACCGATTGGGCGAGACGACGCCGCGCCGGATCGCGGCCTATCGTTTTCTCGCGCAGGAGAGCCTGGAAGGGCGCAGCTCGCACAATTCTTCGCGCGCCGCCTATTCCGATGACCCCGAGTTCGAGAAGTTCTGCGCGTCGGAATATGATTTCGTCGGCATGGTCGCCTACGCGATCCACGAGCAGCAGGTGCGCGAGTGGCGTGAGGCGATCCGCCGCGCCTATTCGCGCGCGCCGACATCCGACGAAGAACGCGCGCATCGCATCAGCGAGACGAGCCCGCGCCGCATTCTCGCCTACCGCTTTCTTGCGGGCGAAAGGCTTGCGGGCCGCGGGCCCGATCTTACGCCCGGCGTTTCGAAAGTGTCGTTCATCGTGCGCGCGCTCGGCAAGGAAACGCGCGAACGCGCCGGCAAGACGCGTATCTTCCGCAACTGGCGCTTCCGTTTCAGCCGCGCGTGAAGCGCCCTATCCGAGCCTCGGTTCGCGGTCGTAGAGCGACAGGTTGGGATTGAAGAAGGGATCGTTGCGGATCGCAGCGCTCCACGCGCCCACAAAATATTCGCGCTCGGCTCGATAGACTTTCTGCAGGCGCATCGTGTTGCCGCCCCGGCTCGCAGACTGGTAATGCGCAAGCATGACGCGGCAGTCGCAGATCGTGCGCCAGCCGCGCGCATTGAGTCGCAGGCAGAGATCGACGTCGTTGAGATCGACCGGCAGATTGACGGCGTCGAAGCCGCCGACCGCCTCGAATTTTGCGCGCTCCACCATCATGCAGGCCGCCGTGACCGCGGACGCTTCATGCGGCGCCAATGATCCGCCGAGCCAGCCGCGCGCGCGGCGGCCGAGCCCCTCGCCGAAATGGCCGGCGACGCCGCCCATGCCGAGCACGACGCCGGCGTGCTGCACGCGTCCGGTCGGATAGAGCAGCTTGCAGCCGACTGCGCCGATATCGGGTTTTGTTGCGAATTCGAGCATGTGCTCGAGCCAGCGCGGCTGCAGAACGACCGTGTCGTTGTTGAGAAAGACGAGCGTGTCGCCTTTTGCTCGCGCCGCGCCGAAATTGCAGAGCGCCGAGAAGTTGAACGGCATCGGATTGGCCGCGACGTCGAAGCGCGGCTGCTCGCGCCGGTATTTTTCCAGCCGCGACAGGGTCGCGGGCTCGACGCTGCCATTGTCGATCACCAGCACGTCGTAATTCTGGTTGCGCGTCTTGGCGAACAGCGTGTCGAGGCAGCGCGCCAGCAGCCGGACCTTGTCGCGGGTGGGAATGATGATGGTGATTTTCGTCGCCGCCGCGCGCGCGGGCGCCGCGCGGCGGTTTTCGCGCGGCGCGATCTCGGCGCTATCTGCTGTTTCGACGAGAACGCGCGCGACATGGCCGACGGCGCCTGAGTCGGCTGCGGCGAGCGCTGCATCGACTAGCGCCTGCGGGGTCGGGAAAGCGCGCTCGAGAAGCGGCCTCGCGACATCGGCCCGCATGAGCGCCGCGCGTCCGACATACGGCGCCCAGGCCTGTCGTGTCGGGCTCCAGTCCGGCTTGAAATGAGGCTCCGCCGTCACCGACGCCGGACCGACGCGCGCATCGTCGCTGTAGACGATCTGGCGTTCCGGGCGACGGGCGAAGGCCGCGAGGAAGGCATCGAGCGCATGGGGCGCAACGCGGTCGCCCGCGCGCAGGCACATTGTGAAGCCGCCCTCTGCGATGGAGTCGGGCTCGATGGATGATGCGCCGGAAATCCTGGGATCATCGTGCGCGCGCGCCCAATCGAGGGCTTCGTGCGACGGATCGGACAAAACCATGCGCCAGCGAGCGTGGCCTTGGGCCAGCAGCGTCGCGCAGCTGCGCGCCAGCGATGCTGCGTCCGCAGCTGCGCTGATGACAATCGTCACCAAATCCGCCGTTGCGCGCGCCGTGACGGCGCTGCGCCGGCGGCGGGTGCGCCATGTCGCGAAATTCTGCGTTTCCGCCCGTTCCAGTACGAAGCGCAGGTTGAGGTCGGCCTCGTCGCGCAATTGCACCATGCGCGCGCCGGTGGCGAACAGGCCGCGCCGCGGATTGGCGACGCGTAGCCGCATCATTTCGCGCGGCGAGAGAATGCGGAGCGATTCGACCGTGAATTCGAACGGGCCGGGGACGTCGGTCGGGCAGACCCGCACCTCCACGGTCTCCGGCGGCACGCGCCCGCGCCAGAAGCCTGCGCCCTCCGAAGGCGCGGGCATCAGCGCGTTCCACACACGCCCATCGCGCGCGCGGAACTGCAGGATTGGCCGCGTTACACGGTCCGACAGGCCCGCCGCATAGCCGATCTCGATCGCCGCGCCCTTGCGAAAGGCGGCGACCGGCCGGATCTCCAGCCAGGGCTGCGGCCCGGTTGCGACGAAACAGCCGTCCGCGACGACCGTACCGGCCACAGGGCGCAGTTCAAAAGGCGTGGATCTGGCGGGCGGCATGCAACCTTAGCCGTAACAATCGGGGGGCCGTGGGTAAACCGGCTTTCATCCGCCCGCCGGGGCATTGTCAAAAGCGCCCGGCGCCGATATGAGAAGCGCGCCTGTGCCGACCCGTCGGCGCCCGCAGCCGCTTTAGCTCAGCTGGTAGAGCACCTCATTCGTAATGAGGGGGTCGTTGGTTCGAATCCGACAAGCGGCACCATTACCGTGAAAATAATACTAATTTCAGCGCGCTAGATTTGGCTGGGTATTCACCCACCAGTTGACCCCCCGGCTGCGCTTGCGGATGACTGACTCTAGCCCTGCCAGCCGGCATGGGGCCGCCGCTGCAGTACGCCTCGCGGTCGCGTGATGTTTCGTTCTCACGATGGCGGCAATGGGCCACGTGCAGTCGCATGCTTCTGGTCAGATTCCGGGCATTCGATCAGACTGCACAGAATCCGAGTCCGCCCGTGACACCAGCATCCACCGTCGACCGAAAACGGCCTGACCGCCGTCGCCGCATTTTGAAAGCACCGCCAACGGCTGCCGTGTCCTCATTAAGGGAAACCGACATAACGAAGCCGGCGCCACATCATCGCGGGCCTATTCGGCAAGCATGGCGCGCAGAGCGCCGGGTTTGAGGACCTCCAGCGATCGATAGCCGATTTTCACGATGCCGCGCGCCGTCATATCCTTGAGGACCGCGCCGACTGTATTTCGAGTGACATTGGAAAAGAGCGCGATGTCTTCCTGACTGACGAAGGCCTGCCAAGGACCATCGCCCGGCTCCAGCGAACCAACGCGGCTTCCGGTCAGGCGCAACATCACTGCGGCAATACGCTTTTGGGGTTCTCGCTGTAACAAGTCGACGCCAGCGAGAGTCGCCGTGTCCGCGTGTTCGAGGGTCACCAGCGCCAGAAAGCGCCACCACTCCGGATGAGCCGTCAGAAGTTCCAGAACGCGCGGCAGCGGTATGTGCAGGAGCGCTGTTTCGCGAACCGCTACGAGCCCGACGCGCCTCGGCTGACCGGTTATTGCGCATGCCTCGCCGAACCATGTGCCCGGCCGTGGAAAATGAGCCACATAAGGCGAGCGTTCGGCTCGCGAGATGATCGCTCCCAGATTTCCCCTGACCAGGCCGAACATCCCGCCCGGCGGATCGCCGACGCGGCATGCGATGTCGCCGGGGGTCAGGAGAAGCAGGACGCAGTTCTCCAAGAACGCCCGCGCGAATGTCGCGTCCGTTCTCGGGAGCCATCCATGTTGCGCCGCAATTTCGCGGGCTGCCGACAATGAGATCAAAACGAGCGCCAGAAAAATTCAAGAATGCCCATCTACGGGCAATCGGCATCCTGCATCGTTGTTAGCATTTTGCAAAATTGGGGGTCCAGATGCCAAGTCAGCAGCGTTCCGCATTGCGCGCGCCCTCGGAGCTTTGAATGCCGAGGGCTCGGGGGGACTGTCCCAGTCGTCGTTTGCAGGACAGAGCGCGGCGTGCGCCGTCGGGCGAGAGACCGTCTCGCGGTCCGGAATATCTGCAACATTTTGCTGCCTTCTTCCTGCAGTGGGACGCCATGCAGGCGAAAGACGAGGCGGTCGGAAGGGAGAGCGGGACATGAATTTCAAGAGCAGCCTGCCCCAGTTGGGCGTCGTTCTGGTGCAATCTGCATGCGCGGTTCTGATAACGTCTTCGATCTCATTGGCCGCGGAAACGGTCACCATCGACAATTTCATCCGCGCCGAGACCGACGGCTATTTCTCCAAACAATCAGATGCTGGCGCCTTCGGCAAAATGGCGTTTGAGAGCGGGCCGGTGCCACTCGACAGCCAGCGCGTGATCCGCATGAACCGTGACACGATCTACGGGCGTGGCGTATTCGACCTCACGCACCCCGTCACGATCGTAAAGCCCGATACAGGCAAGCGCTTTCAATCGATGGTCGTGTTCAACCAGGATCACTACATCAAGCTCGTCGCCTACAAGCCCGGTCGCTACAAACTGACCCGCGAAAAATTTGGAACGCGCTATGTCTTCGTGAATACGCGGACGCTGGTCGATCCCAATGATCCAGCCGATGTCGCGGCAGCTCTGAAGGCGCAGGCCGCGATCAAATGGGAGCAGAAAGATCAAGGCAAACTCGAATTGCCGGACTGGAATGTAGAGCAGCGCGACAAGCTGCGCGCCGCCCTTCTCGGCCTTGGACCGTTCGTTCCCGACAGCAAAGGCATGTTCGGCGACGTGCACGAGGTCGATCCGGTCCGCCGCTTGTTGGGCGCTGCCGGCGGCTGGGGCGGGAACCGCGAAAAGGATGCCCTCTATGTGAACGTCAATCCGAAAGCCAACGACGGATCGACGCCGCACGCGCTCACCGTCAAGGACGTTCCCGTCGACGGCTTCTGGTCGATCTCGCTCTACAACGCCAAGGGCTTCTTCGAGCAGAACGTGAACAATGCAAATTCGGTGAACAACATTACAGCGAAGAAAAATCCGGACGGTTCGGTGACCGTGCATTTCGGCGGAGATCCGAAGCAGTCGAACTATCTCGCGATCGTGCCCGGCTGGAACTACATGGTGCGCCTCTATCAGCCGCGGAAGGAAATTCTCGACGGCAAGTGGAAGTTTCCGGAAGCCGCTCCTGCAAAATAGGGAGGACTCCATGTTCGAGCATGTCGACCGATTTACGCGCCGGAACGCCATGACATTCGGCCTGGCGGCTGTCGCTCTTTCCAGTCGTGCATCGCTTGGACACGCCCAGACTGCGGTCGGCGCAGGCGTCGACGATTTTGCAAAGACGCCGCCCGAAAAACGCGTTCAGCCAGACGAGATCGTCAACGGCCTGTACGAACTGCAATATACCGAGAATTACGCTCAGGGCCTTCGTGCGCTCGGCCTGCCGGACGCCGTCACTGTCGCGATGCTGTCCGATGACTACAAGAGGCTCGGCTACAGGATCGACGGCGAACGGCTGACCGTCACCGACGGGTTTGCGGCAGGCATAGTCGACCTTGGCCGTGTAACGTCGCGATCGTTGCTCGGCGCATCGTTCGACGGTTTGCTCGCCTATTTCGACCGGCCGGATCGGCTGGTGACGACTTTCACAGGGCCAAGCGGCCTGCGGGCATGGTCCGTCAAACGCTTTTCCCGAAGCGGCATGATCAACATGACGATGGTCGAGGCGACGCCAAGACTGATCGCGACCCGCGTTTGGCGACGGGCGGCGGAACGCCCGGGTATCCCGGGAATCGTGCTGGGCTGACAGCGAAATCGAACGAGAGAGAAGCCGTGAGCAAATTCCTGGCCTTTGTACTCGCAGTTCTAGCGGGGTTCACGGCATCGAACGCCCCGTCATCGGCTCAAACGGCAATGGGCGCGACGCCTGTCCCGGTGACGTTGAAAACCTTCGCCCGCGCGGAGAGCGACGCCTATTTTGCCAAAACCGTGAAGATGGGGGGCCTCGGCAAGTTCATTCACATTCGCGAGCCGGCGCCGATCGACAAGCAGGACGTCGTGCGCATGAACCGCGACACGCTCTACTCCGCGGCGGTGTTCGATCTCGATGCGAGCCCGGTCGTGATCTCGCTGCCGAAAACCGGCCAACGGTTTATGTCGTTGCTGATTGTCAGCGAGGACCATTATTCGCCGCAGGTGGTCTACGCGCCAGGAACGTACAGGTACACCCGAAAGGGCGTCGGCACGCGCTATGTGATGGCGATCATCCGCACGCTCACGAATCCTGACGATCCGAATGATGTGAAGGCCGCCAATCTGGCCCAGGATGCGATCAGGGCGCAGCAGGCGAGCATCGGCAAATTCGAGATTCCGAACTGGGACGCGAAATCGCACGAGGCCGTGCGTGACCTGCTTGTCAAGCTGGCTGCGTTCCAGGGCGACGATCCTCCGCCGCGCTTCGGATTGAAAAGCGAGGTCGATCCCGTCTACCACCTTGTTGCGGCGGCATCCGGTTGGGGCGGCAATCCCAGAGACGCGGCGGTCTATGACAGCGTCTTTCCCAAGCAGAACGACGGCAAGACGGCCTACAGGCTGACCGTGAAGGATGTGCCGGTCGATGGCTTCTGGTCGGTCAGCGTCTATAACGCGACGGGCTATTTCGAGAAGAACGATCTCGGCGCCTATTCGGTCAACAACATTACGGCGAAGAAGAATCCGGACGGCTCCGTCAGCGTGCAATTTGGCGGATGCCAGAAGGATACGCCCAATTGCATTCCGACGCCGGCAAACTGGAGCTATGTCGCGCGGCAATATCGCCCGCGCAAAGCCATCCTCGACGGCAAATGGAAGTTTCCAGAGGCGCAACCGGTTCGATAGTCGACCAAAGCTGAAGACAAAGGGAGTTCGTCCCGTGACAAAGTCGAAGAACATGCAATCGTCGCACGCAACAGGGCGCGGAAATCGTTTTTGGCGCGCAGGTGTCGCGTTCGTAGCCATGGCGGCGGCAACGGATCTATCGATTGTCGGCGCACGCGCTCAAAGCGGCGACAAGCCGAACATTGTCGTCATCATGACCGATGACGTCGCGCCATACGATATCTCCGCCTATCATCGCGGCCTTGGGGCGGTGAATACGAAGAATATCGACCGCCTGGCCACTGAAGGCGTCATGGTCAGCGACTATTACGCGCAGCCGAGCTGCACGGCAGGGCGCGCGGCCTTCATCACCGGCCAATATCCGATCCGCACCGGCTTGACGACGGTCGGTCAACCCGGCTCGCCTGTCGGTCTGCAGAAGGAAGACCCGACGCTCGCGGAGCTGTTGAAGGCGAAGGGCTACGCGACGGCGCAGTTCGGCAAGAGCCACCTCGGCGATCGCAACGAATATCTGCCGACCGTGCACGGGTTCGATGAGTTCTACGGCTTCCTTTACCACCTCAACATGATGGAAATGCCGGAACAGCCCGAATTCCCGCAAAGCCCCGATTTTATTGGCCGTCCGCGCAACGTGATTCATGCGCTGGCGAGCGACAAGGACGACGCGACGGTCGACAAGCGCTTTGGCAAGATCGGGCGCCAGACGATCAAGGACGACGGGCCGCTTGGCGTCGAGCGGCAGAAGACGTTCGACGATATCGTAACGTCAAAGTCGATCGAGTGGATGAAAGCGCAGGCCGGCCAAAAGAAGCCGTTCCTGCTCTGGTACAATCCCTCGCGGATGCATCAGGAAATTCATGTCAGCAAAGACTGGGAAGGCAAGAGCGGCCACAGTCGCTACGCCGACGGGCTTTTGCATCTCGACTCCATGGTGGGCCAGGTGCTCGACCAGATCGACAGCCTCGGCATTCGCGATAATACGATTGTCCTGTTCACGTCGGACAATGGCGTCAATCTTGCGCACTGGCCGAGCGCCGGTTCGGCGGCGTTTCGTGGCGAAAAGGGAACGACCTGGGACGGCGGATTTCGCGTGCCCATGCTTGTGCGTTGGCCGGGCAAATTTCCGGCCGGCAAGTGGACTGGCGAACTCATGACGGCGGAAGATTGGGTGCCGACGCTGATGGCCGCCTGTGGCGAGCCGAACGTCAAGGATGACCTGCTGAAGGGCAAAAGCGTCGGAGGCGAGACGTACAAGGTTCACCTCGACGGCTACAACCAGATGGACATGCTCGCCGGCAAAGGGCCGTCGAACCGGCGTGAGTTTTTCTTCTACGGCGAGACGAGCCTGAACGCCGCGCGCGTCGATCAGTGGAAAGTGCACGTTGCTGTCAAGAACGAATGGTTGAAAGCGGCCGAGAAGACCAACCTCGTCATTGACATCAAGCTCGACCCGTTCGAGCGGACGCCGGAAGCGCCCGGCCATTTCGCGTGGATGAAAGAGAAGAGCTGGATTGCTCCCAAGCTAGCGCCCTTTGTGCTCGGGCACATGAAGTCGCTTCGGGAGTTTCCGCCCCGCCAGAAAAGTTCCGGCGTCGGGGCCGATCAAGTGTCGAATTTCGCGGGGCCGTCGGAATGAACGCCCCAGGTTTCAAGCGCACACAGGAGAACTTTGGTATGAAGGGTCGCAAGCTCGTTGCCTGCAGCATCGCTGCATTCTCGTTGCTGGGGTCCGTTGTCGAAGGGTCCGCCTTCGTTCCAGCGTCGCCCGGACGGATTCTTCCGGACGTTTCTGCTGGCGTAGCGGAAGACATTCATCTCGCGCGAGCGGTCGTCCGCCGTGGCGCCCGCGTGAACGTTCGTCGTGGCCCCACGGTCAACATCAATCGGGGGCCGACGGTCGTCGTGCGGCGGCCGGTCAGGGTCTGGGGGCACCGGCCGTACTACGGTCGCGTGGTGGCCGGCGTCGCGCTGGGAACAGTGATTGCGGCGACCGCCGTGGCAGTCGCGCCGCGCCCCCCTGCGGCGAATCTTTGCTGGTTCTGGTCGGACGCATCGCAAGCGTGGGGCTATTGGGACTATTGCGTCCCTCCGCGCTGAACCAACCGATTATTTGCTCTGGACGCGGCGGATGTCCGCCGCGATCCGCTCGACATGCGGAATGGCGTGCGCGTAGAAGCGCTTCAAACCTGCGCAGAGGTAATTGAGCCCGGGTTCGCCGTCGGCCGAGCGGATCACGCGGTTCTTCGGGCATTCACCCCAGCAATCCCCGAGAAATGGGCACTTTTTACAGCAGTCCGGAAGCAACGCGGACTTGGCGTCGCCGAAGGCGCGCTGCGTCGGCGAATCCGCCATTGTTCTCAGCGACGACTCCTGAATGCGTCCAAGTTCGTACTCGGGATAGACGTAGTGGTCGCAGGAATAGACGCTGCCATTGTGTTCCACGGCGAGCCCTGCGCCGCAGGTCTGGCTGTAGATGCACAGCTGCGACGGCAGGCCGATGTGCTGCGCAACCAGCGTTTCGAAGTGGTTGACGAGCACACGGCCTAGATCCCGCGCACGCCATTCGTCGAAAATTCGCACGAGAAAAGCGCCGTATTCATCGGGATCGACAGACCAGTCCGTGACGATCGAATTGACCCCGCCGGGTCGGGCGCGCGGCTCGCCGATGCGCGGCAGGCGGGAGACATCCCATCTGCCTGGCGCCGTCGTCTCGAACTCCCTGATCTGCACGATCGGGATGAACTGGATGTAGGTCGACCCCACTTCGTCGCGCAGGAAACGGTAGACGTCCAGCGGCTTTGCAGCGTTTGCACGGTGAACGCATGCGAGCGTGTTGAAGGGAACGCCGCTGCGTCGCAAGAGGTCCGCGGCGGCCATGACCTTGTCGAAGGTCGGCGCCCCGCCCTTGTTCACCCTGTAGCGATCGTGCAATGCGCGCGGACCGTCGATGCTCAATCCCACGAGAAAATTGTTTTCCTTCAGGAAGGCCGCCCAGTCTGCATCGAGAAGGACGCCATTCGTCTGAAGATCGTTCTCGATACGTTGTCGGGCTCCGCCGTATTTCCTTTGCAACTCGACGACGCGCCGAAAGAAGGCGAGGCCGCGCAGGGTCGGTTCGCCGCCCTGCCAGGAAAAAACCACGGGCCCGCCTGCGGCGGCTTCGATGTATTGCGCGACGAAAATTTCGAGCGTTTCGTCGCTCATCTCACCGGCGCCAGGGCCGCGTGACAGGCGCTCCTTGCTCAGATAGTAGCAGTACGAGCAATCGAGATTGCATGTCGAACCCGAAGGCTTCGCCATGACGTGAATCGGCCGGCTCTCTTTTCCAAGGCGGTCTAGGTGTTGCACGGTGGCTCGATCATCGTGAATCCTGCGATGGATTGACCATATTCGAGGGGCATCGAAATGCGAAACATTCGCCGCCCTGAAACGGGTTGAGCCAAGGTTCGGCACGGGTCAGGACCGGCCCAGCGCGATGGGTCGTCGCTTCGGCCGATGCTGACCCATCTGCGGCTTCGGGAGCGCTTGCTTCGTCGCGCAATCCGTCTGCCGTAACCTGAAAGAGACGGGCATCGCGCGGCGGCTACGCACCGAGGCGCCCATGGAACTCCCGCCGGTCGGTATTCTTTCCCTGCGCCGTCGAGGCCGGACGCCAGCCTGCGATCAGTTCCGCGCATGCCTCCTGCAGGCGGCACGTCGAAATCCGGCGAAAACGTTCGCGTAGACTCTCCCCGTGCTCGCGGTGGCTCACCTAGAGCATGGCGCTCAGTCCCGTTGATCAGACCGCGAACAGTGCAGGTATCTCTGAAATTCCGATCAATATTCTATCTGTGCCCAGTTTTTGTCTGTTAAGCTTCCGTTATCGAACGCTTTGCGAGTTATTTTTGCAAGTCATGATGTTGACATTGTCGCGAGTGATATCATTCTTTGCCTGTTCGCGTGGGGGTGAGTAATGAAAGCGTATTATTGTGTAGCTGGAGTTATTCTCGCAGCATCGATCTCTACCTCTAGCTTGGCCGCTGTTACGGTCGAGTCTACTGGAACCAGCGTCTCAGCCGTCACCGGATCAGGCAGTGTCCGCCTCCCTGTCGGCAGCCAGGTCGAAAATCAGACCCGCGTTGTCGTCGCCAGGGGGCCTGCCGGGCGCGAAACGATTCTTCGCTACGAGGATGGTTGCGAGGTTCGCCTGCGGCCGGGCCAGGTCTACACGGTGCTCGACGTATCGCCGTGCACACCGGCAGCGCCCGCCGAGACTCCCGCAGCCGGAGTTCTCGGCGCGCCTGTTGTCATTGGCGGCGTGATCGTGGCTGGCGCGCTCGTCGGCGGCATCATCGCTGCGACCTCGGGCGGTCGGGGCTCGGGCAATCTCCCGGTCTACATCAGCCCCTGAAATCCGCGGCTGACGCCCGCTGGCGGCTAACGCCGGCGTGGCGGCGCGGGGGGCGGTACGGCTGCGTTCACCCGGATGCCAAAGCCGCGGGCTATAAAAAGCCCGCCATGCATCAGGCCGCCCTCGTCGATGCCGTGGCCCACGCCGAAGGAGATGTGCCACTGGCAGGGCAGCTCGGCCTTGCCGAGCGCGTCGGCGGAATCGAACAGCGCGTCCAGCGGAATGACGTCATCGGAATCGCCGTGCACCAGCAGGATCGGCGGCGGCGCGCCGCCCTTGCCGCGGGCGGTGGCTTCGGCCAGATGCTCCGGGCCGACGAGCGTTCCCGAATAGCCGAGGATGGAGGCCGGCGCCTGCTTGCGGCGTAGCCCCGCGTGCAGCGCCATCATCGTGCCCTGGCTGAAGCCGACCAGCGCCAGCGCCGATTCATCGAGACCGTGTTTCGCCAGTTCGGCGTCGAGAAAGGCGTCGAGCGTCGGGCGCGCCTTGTTGACGCCGGTCCAGCGTTCGGCCGGATCGCGCATGGTCAGCGAGAACCATTGCCGGCCCGACGGCGCCATGGCGCAGAGTTCGGGCGCATTGGGCGCCACAAACAGCGCGTCGGGCATAAGAGTCCGCCATTGCCGGCCGAGTTCGATCAGGTCGTTTCCATCCGCGCCGTAGCCATGCAGGAAGACGACGAGCTGGCGCGGAGCGCCGGTTTTGGGCGGGAGGCGGGGGCCATCCATCGGAATTGCCATGATTTCTCCGGGTTCAGGCGAGCGCCATGCCGGCGCGGCCTTCCTTGATGACACGATAATAGGCCCAGAGCAGCCGCGCAGCGACGCCGCGCAAAGGCCGCCAGCGCTCGCCGATCTTTTCCAGCTTTTTGGCGTCGGGCCGGGTGCGCAGGCCGAGCACGATCTTGGCTGCTTCCTGTAATGCGATGTCGCCGACGGGCCAGGCGTCGGGATGGCCGAGGCAGAAAAGCAGGAAGATGTCTGCGGTCCACGGGCCGATGCCATGCACGGCGCAGAGAGCGGCATGGGCCTCTTCCGCCCGCATGGCGGCCAGCGCGTCGAGATCGAGCGATTTCGATTCCAGTGCATGCGCGATCGCGCGCAATGTCTTCATCTTCGGCGAGGAGAGACCGCAGCTGCGCAGCGTCTCCTCGCTCGCCGCAACGAGGGCGTGGGCTTCGAGCTGCGGGAAGGCGGCGTTGAGGCGGCCGTAAATGGCGTTGGCGCTGGCGACGGAGACCTGCTGGCCGACGACGATCCAGGCCAGCCCGGCAAAGCCCGGCTCGCGGCGGCGCAGCGGCGGGTGGCCGGCGGCTTCCAGCATGACGCCGACGATTTCGGGATCGCGTTCGCGCAGGGCGACGACGGCCGCCGAAAGTGCTGCCTCGTCGAGCACGAGCGGCCCGGGCGCATAGGCGCGGGGCTTGGGCGCGACGCGGCGCCGCTTTTTTGGCGCAACCTTCTTCGCGCGCGCAACAGTTTTCGAGGCGACCTGTTTCTTTGCGGTCGCCTTTCTCCGTGCCGACGGTTGTTTCGCCGACGCTTTTTTGGCCGGCGCTTTCTTGGATGTTTTCGTCTTCGATTTCCCGCTGCTCCTGCGCGGCGTGGCTGACGAACTTTTCGGCGTCGCTATAGTTGTCTCCTCAGGTGGCTGCCTGAATGTCTTGAGCGAGTGGGGAATGAGCGAGGCGCAAAGTCAACCTGTGTGGCGGTTCGCGCCTTCGCCGAACGGTTTCCTGCATCTGGGTCATGCCTATTCGGCGCTGCGCAATTTCGAGGGAGCGGAGCGGTCCGGCGGGCGCTTCCTGCTGCGCATCGAGGATATCGACCAGGGGCGCAGCCGGCCGGAGTTCGAGGCGGCGATCTACGAGGATCTCGCCTGGCTCGGCTTGACGTGGGAACAGCCGGTGCGGCGGCAATCCGATCATCTCGGCGAATATGCGGTGGCGGTCGATCAGTTGCGGACGCGCAAGATTCTCTACCCGTGCTTCTGCACGCGCAGTGAAATCGCGCGCGCGGTGGAGGGGCTGCCAGACTGGCCGCGCGATCCCGATGGCGCGCCGCTTTATCCCGGCGCCTGCAAGCGCATGACGCGCGAACGGCGCGAGGCCTTTCTGATGGCGGGCCGCCATGCGGCCTGGCGGATCGATATGGTCGATGCGCTGGCGCAACTCGATCGCGGGCTCAGCTGGCAGGAGTTCGGCGAAGGCGAAGATCGCATCGACGTGCCTGCCGAGCCGCAGCTCTGGGGCGATGTCGTGGTGGCGCGGCGCGATGTACCGACGTCCTATCATCTATCGGTCGTGATCGACGATGCGCTGCAGGGCGTAACCGACGTCGCGCGCGGCATGGACCTTTACAATGCGACGAGCGTGCACCGGCTGTTGCAGACGCTGCTCGACCTGCCCCAGCCGAATTACCGGCACCACAAACTTGTTCTCGATGCCGAAGGCGACAAGCTGTCGAAGAGCCGCGGTTCGCGCACATTGCGCGATCTTCGCGCAGAAGGCGCGGGCCCTGCTGACATAAGGCGAATGGTTGGGTTCGGCTGATCAGCGCGCAAACAGCGCGCCGAGCGCGTGGCGCAGGGGATTGGCGGGATCGGCGAGCAATTTCGTCGCCATGGCGCAGCAGACGAGCACAAGCAGCGGCCGAATAAGGCGCGCGCCGAGCCGCATCGCCAGCCGCGCGCCAACCTGCGCGCCCAGAAATGCGAAGATCGCCATGGCGATGCCGACCGGCCAGACGACGGCGCCGGTCGCTGCATAGAGGCCGAGCGAACCGAGGTTGCTGGCGGCATTGGCGACCTTCGTATGCGCGGTAGCGCGCACGATGCCGTAGCCGAGCAGGCTGACGAAGCCGATCGTGTAGAACGAGCCTGCGCCCGGCCCGAACACGCCATCGTAAAAGCCGATCAGCGGCGCGACCGTTACGGCGAAAGCGGCGGGCCACATGCGCGCGTGGGCATCGTTGTCCGACAGGCGCGGCGCGAACAGGAAGTAGAGAGCGATGGCGATGAGCAGCGTCGGCGCGAGGGCTTCGAGAAAGCGGCGATCGACGAGCGTGACCGAGAGGGCGCCGAAGACGGAGGCCGCGCCCGCGATCAGCGCAATCGGCGCCGCCGCGCGCCAATCGATCATTTTCGCGCGGGCAAAGGCCAATGCGGAGGACGTGGCGCTCGCTGCGCCCTGCGCCTTGTTTGTGGCGATGGCGGAAACAGGATCGAGCCCCGCAAGCATCAGCGCGGGCACGGTCAGAAGCCCGCCGCCGCCGCCGATCGCATCCACGCAGCCGGCAAGACCTGCGACTGCGCAGAGCATCGCGAGCGTCGGCAGGTCGACGCCCATCATGCGCGGTGTGTGATCTTGAAAGCGGCGAGGTTCAATTCGCGGCGCGGGCGGCGGCGACGCGCGTGGCGTTGGGCGCCTTGGCCATGATCGATTCGATCCGGTCGCGTTCGCGCTTGAACTCGGCCAGCATCTTGCCGTCCATTTCGCGGGTGCGCGCGAGCTTCACGCGCATCGGGTCGACGAAATGACTGTTGACCATGACTTCGTAGTGGAGGTGCGGGCCGGTCGAGAGGCCGGACGAGCCAAGGTAGCCGATCACCTGGCCCTGCCGCACGCGCACGCCTTCGGTAATGCCGCGCGCGAAACCGGACATGTGGTTGTAGGCGG
>Ga0209023_10001699_pt1:27500-28888 | contig 28888 bp, 23 predicted proteins | sample LakOneMetagenome_FD_187468 | JGI IMG/M metagenome (GOLD analysis project Ga0209023, IMG submission 187468) | Freshwater and sediment microbial communities from Lake Erie, Canada (SPAdes) (version 2) | ecosystem: Environmental > Aquatic > Freshwater > Lentic | place: Lake Erie...
TTGAGTAGGGCGGGACACGTGCAATCCTGTCTGAACATGGGGAGACCACTCTCCAAGCCTAAGTACTCCTCAGCGACCGATAGCGAACAAGTACCGTGAGGGAAAGGTGAAAAGCACCCCGACGAGGGGAGTGAAATAGTTCCTGAAACCGGATACTTACAAACAGTAGGAGCCCGCAAGGGTGACTGCGTACCTTTTGTATAATGGGTCAGCGACTTAAAGTAACGAGCAAGCTTAAGCCGATAGGCGTAGGCGCAGCGAAAGCGAGTCTGAATAGGGCGTTCAGTTCGTTGCTTTAGACCCGAAACCGAGTGATCTAGCCATGAGCAGGTTGAAGGTGCGGTAACACGCACTGGAGGACCGAACGGGTGTCTGTTGAAAAAGACTCCGATGACTTGTGGTTAGGGGTGAAAGGCCAACCAAACTCGGAAATAGCTGGTTCTCCGCGAAATCTATTTAGGTAGAGCCTTGTGTGAATACCGTAGGGGGTAGAGCACTGGATGGGCTAGGGGGTCCCACAGACTTACCAAACCTAACCAAACTCCGAATACCTGCGAGTACTGCACAGGAGACACACGGCGGGTGCTAACGTCCGTCGTGGAGAGGGAAACAACCCAGACCAACAGCTAAGGCCCCCAATTCGTGGCTAAGTGGGAAAGGATGTGGAAATCCCAAAACAACCAGGAGGTTGGCTTAGAAGCAGCCATCCTTTAAAGAAAGCGTAACAGCTCACTGGTCTAAATAAGGGTTTCTGCGCCGAAGATGTAACGGGGCTCAAGCCACGAGCCGAAGCTTTGGGTGTGTCCGCAAGGGCACGCGGTAGCGGAGCGTTCTGTAAGTCTGCGAAGGGACAGCCGTGAGGCATCCTGGAGATATCAGAAGTGCGAATGCTGACATGAGTAACGACAAACACTGTGAAAGACAGTGTCGCCGAAAGTCCAAGGGTTCCTGCGTAAAGTTAATCTTCGCAGGGTTAGCCGGTCCCTAAGGTGAGGCCGAAAGGCGTAATCGATGGGAATCACGTTAATATTCGTGAGCCAGTGGGTGGTGACGGATTACGGAAGTTGTTCGAGATTATTGGATTTCTCGGGCAGCCTAGTAGTCCCAGGAAATAGCCCCCACATCAGACCGTACCCGAAACCGACACAGGTGGACTGGTAGAGTATACCAAGGCGCTTGAGAGAATGACGTTGAAGGAACTCGGCAATTTACCTCCGTAACTTCGGGATAAGGAGGCCCAGGTCCACGCAAGTGGTCCCTGGGGGCACAGACCAGGGGGTGGCAACTGTTTAACAAAAACACAGGGCTCTGCGAAATCGTAAGATGACGTATAGGGTCTGACGCCTGCCCGGTGCCGGAAGGTTAAGAGGAGGTGTGCAAGCACTGAA
>Ga0209023_10001701_pt1 | contig 28880 bp, 16 predicted proteins | sample LakOneMetagenome_FD_187468 | JGI IMG/M metagenome (GOLD analysis project Ga0209023, IMG submission 187468) | Freshwater and sediment microbial communities from Lake Erie, Canada (SPAdes) (version 2) | ecosystem: Environmental > Aquatic > Freshwater > Lentic | place: Lake Erie, Canada...
AGATGCTCTTCTCGGCCGGGATCGAGCAGAGCATCTCCACCGTGGTCGACGGCGTGGTGCTGGCCGACCCGGCCAGCCTCGCCACCCTGGCCGATGTGGAGCGGGTCGAGATCCTGCGCGGTCCGCAGGGCATGCTGTTTGGCAAGAACGCCTCGGCGGGCCTGGTGCACTTCATCACCAACCGGCCCAAGCTGAACGAGAACAGCGGCCAGCTGCATCTCCAGTATGGCGAGCGCGGCGAGCAGATCCTGCAGGCGGTCGGCAATGTGGCCGTGGGCGATACGCTCGCCCTGCGCCTGGTGGCCACGCACAACGAGCGCGACGGCCTGATCCGCAATGTCGCCAAGGACAACGCCTTCACCGATCCCCAGGACGTCAGCACCCTGACCCTGAAGCTTCTGTGGCGGCCCAGCGACGACCTGACCGTCTATTTCTCGGCCGATCGCACCGACAACGACGCCTTCTGCTGCTCGTCGACCTGGCGCAAGGTGACGCCGGGCTACGCGCCGGCCGTCACCAATGCCCGCTATGGCATCGTCGCCGGTCCCAAGAACCTGCAGGTCGCCGCCAACGGTCCGTCCGAGGGCAAGTCGACCGCCCAGGGCGGGACGCTGCAGGTCGACTACGATCTGGGCGACCTGGCCCTAACCTCAATCAGCGCCTATCGCTCGGTCAAGCGCCAGGCCTTCTATGACGGCGACCTGACGCCGGTCAGCTATGTCGACATCAATGGCGGCGCCGGCAAGACAGACTGGCTCAGCCAGGAACTGCGTCTGACCTCGCCGATCGGCGAGCGGTTCGACTATGTCGCCGGCCTCTATCTCTATCACTCCAAGGCCTCGTCGCTGATCCGTCAGCGCGGCCAGCTCAGCTGGATCGTGCCGGCGTCCAACGGGGCGGTGGTTCCGATCATCCCTGGCGCGCCTCTGGGCACGATCTTCGAGACCTCGACCGTCAACGACATCAACTCGACCAGCATCGCGGGCTTTGGCCAGGTCGGCCTGCACATCACGCCCAAGCTGGACCTGATCGCCGGCGCGCGCGTCACGCGCGACGAGATCACCCTGGACTATCGCCGGGCCCCGACGCCGGGCGCGGTCTACATCCCGGGGTCGGTGACGCTGGCCCTGCATCAGGAGGTCAACAACACCAACCTCTCCTGGCGGATCGGTCCCCGCTATAACTTCAGCGACGACATCATGGCCTATGCGACGGTGTCGCGCGGTTACAAGGGGCCGGGCTTCAGCGGCCTGAGCGCGGCCACCGCCGTGGCCGATCAGCGCGTGCAGCCGGAGATCCCGACCAGCTACGAAGCCGGCATGAAGGCCGCCTTCCTGGATCGCCGCCTGATCCTCAACGCCAACGTCTACAGCACCACGATCAAGAACTTCCAGGCCCAGGTCTCCGACCTGACCAGCGCCACCTATTCCTCGCGGATCACCAATGCCGGCGAGATCAAGACGCGCGGCGTGGAAGCCAACCTGATGGCGCGGCCGATGACCGGCCTCAACATCACGGCCGGCGTCGCCTACACCCACGCCCGCTATGCCGACTTCAACGGCGTGCAGTGCTATTTCGGCCAACCCAAGATCGCCCAAGGCGGTCCCTGCAGCGCGCCGCCCGCCAACCCAGCCTCGCTGGACGGCTTCTTCAACGCCAAGGGCCTGAGCATCGCGGGCGTGCCCGAGTGGGTCTATGGCGTCAGCGCCCTCTACGAGCGCCCCCTGACGGCGGACCTGCGCGGCTTCTTCCAGGCTAACTGGAACTGGCAGAGCGACGTCAACTACGCCATCAGCGGCGATCCGGGGACCATCCAGAAGGCCTACGGCCTGTTGGGTGGACGCGTGGGGGTCTCCGCGCCGGACAAGGCCTGGAGCGTGGCGCTCTATGCCAGCAACCTGCTCGACAAGCGCTACGCCGCCCAGATCACGCCTTCGCCGGTCACCGGGCTCAATCCCGGCGGCTACGTCCAGTATTTCAGCCCGGATTCGGTGCGGCGGGTCGGGGTCAGCCTCGACGTCGCCTTCTAGGTCTTGCTCGCGCGGCGCCCTTGCAATCGCCGCCCTGGGGACGAGGCGGTTCACGCCAGCGAGCGGCGCGGACAGCCCCCGTCTCGTCCCACTTTTCTTCAAACGAGCCACTCTTCAAGGAAAGCCACATGAAAAAGCTTATGGGACGCCGCGCGTCACTGGGTGCTCTGGCCGGCCTGGCCGCAGCGCCGCTCGTGGCGTCGAAGGCCAGCGCCAAGCCCGCCGCGCCGATGCCGCCGGTGACGATCTACCATCTGGAGGGGCGCCGGTCGGAACGGCTCGTCTGGTTGATGGAGGAGCTTGGTCTTCCCTACGACCTGAAGTTCAAGCGCGGCGACCTGGCCGGTTCCATGGCGCTGATCCGCGAGTTCAGCCCCGTGGTGCCCATGGCGCCGACGGTGAAGTATGGCGATCAGGTGCTGGTGGAGTCTGGCGCGATCATCGAACTGATCCTGAACCGGCACGCGCCCGGCAAGCTCCAGCCCGCCTTCGATAGCCGGGACTATCCCGACTACCTGATGTGGATGCACTTCGCCGAGGGCAGCCTGGCGGCGCGCCTGTTCTCTGACTATCGGGCATGGATGGCGCAACCACCCAAGCAACGCTCGCGCCTCGTCGATTCCGAGGCCGTCGTCCAGTTCGCCGAAGACTTCCTGGGCAAGCATCCCTGGTTCGGCGGTCCCGCGTTCTCCGGGGCGGACATCATGATGATGTTCCCGCTCAACGCGGCCACGGGCCTAAACCTGGTCGAGGTCTCGCAATTCCCCAACGTCGCGGCGTGGAAGGCCAAGATCGAGGCCCGGCCCGCCTACCAGCGCATGCTCGCCAAGGCGCGTCCCGACGGCATGATCGGGGGCTTGCCGCGCTTGCCGCAACACGCGCCTTCTGGACCGCGCGAAACGCCTGCGCCGCGCAACTAGACAGGCATTTTATCCCAAGCCCAGCTCGCAGGGCGGCACTTCCTTTTTGAATTGTCGGAAGGCGCGATGGATTGCTTGTTGGGGCGTCCTCGCGTCCGCTCTGCGGGACTAGGCCCGTTCGTGCCGAGCTAGCACGGGCGTCCATGACGAATGTCCGCGTTCGGGCAGGCGTCGAGTGTCCGACTGTAGCGAAGGTCAGGGGAGGGGTGAGCACTGCCATCTGCGCCGGCGTCTGAATGTCTGGAGCGACACCAAGGTCGGCCGTTGGCGCTCAGCTGCGCTTTCTCAGAGCGCGGGTGAGAACCTCCCCGCTTTCGACAAAGCCCGTGGCCAGGCAAAATGCGCGCAGGTCTCCGGGCCCGATCGGCGGATGAAGCACAAGGTCGCCGCACCCCGCGGAGCGAGCGGCCTGGGAGGCGGCCTTGAGGAGCACGCGCGCGACCCCGCTTCGCCGCCGCTCTGGATCGACGAGGAGCGTGGAGACCCATCCCACTTTCAGGTCGGCCGTGAGCACCGAATGCCAATGCACCGCGATGACGCCCGACGGAGGGCCCCATTCGTCGGCGATGAGCAGGAGGCCGGGTTGATCCTGAATGGCCCTCAGACGCAGAGCAAGTTTATCCCGGGCGATGGCCAGGCCTGCTGTTTTGAGAAGTTCGGCCAATCCGTCCACGTCGCCGTTGTCGGCGGCTCGAATGGACAGGCCATGGCGGCTCGTCATGGGGGTTCTGTCTCCTGGTCGCGCGGTCGTGAGCGGAGGTTGGCCTCTCAGGATAGGCGCCTGATCAGGAAGCGCGCGCCCAGCTGGAGGCCGGGCTCGTCGATGCTGTGGCCAAGACCTGGCGAAACGTGGGATGCGACGTCGAAGTCCAGGCCTTTGAGCTGGACTTCGGCCTGATGCAGAGCTTCGACGTGCAGGACCTCGTCGCGGTCGCCGTGGACGAGGAGGATCGGTGGCTTGGTCACGACCTCGACGGCCAAGGCGTCTGGGTCGGCCAGCATGCCGGAAAAACCGATGGCGCCGGCCAAGGTCTTGGCCCGGCGCGGCCCCACATGCAGCGCCATCATCGCGCCCTGGCTGAACCCGACCAGCGCCAGCTTGTCTTCGCTGAGGCCATGGGCGGCGAGCTGGGCGTCGATATAGGCATTCAGCGCAGGGGCCGAGACGCGAACGCCCGCCGCGCGCGCCGCGGGCGTGAGGCTGGTGAGGGGCCACCATTGTCGACCGTAGGGAGCGCCGTCGCACGGCTGAGGCGCGTCGGGTGATAGGAATAGGGTGTCGGGCAAGGCTGCAGCCCAGTAGGGCGCCAGGTCGATCAGGTCCGCGCCGTTCGATCCGTAACCGTGCAGGAAGATCACCAAAGATTTGGCCGGGCCGCCCGAGACGGGCGCCGCGCTGGGACCATCGAGCGTAGGGATCTGGGTCATGGCGGTTCTTCGTCTCTGGTCGGTCGCTGGGCCGCTCGTTATAGCGGCGGGCGCGGCGACGTCGCGCGCCAAGACTTGAACGGACTGTCGTCGGATCGTTTTTCGACATTAGCGAACGGCGCCAGCCACCGTGTTCAAGGTCTGGTTCTTGGAGCGAGCCCAATGTCTGCTCGCGGCGCAAATCTGAAGTGGTCGGCGCCGAGCGAGGCGCCATCGCATGAACCACATAGCGCTGCCCGCCCAGTAAAATCTAAGAACGCACGCAGAACATTATGCGGGACTATTGTGGGGAATTAGGTCCCGCACACCCCCGCACTACCGGGTTTGTTCTGACTTTCGCCGCCGAGAAGGCCGACAAGATTATATATAAGGTGTTGATTTAATTAAATATTGTTGGCGGCCCGGAAGGGACTCGAACCCCTGACCTTCGCTTTAGGAAAGCGCTGCTCTATCCTGCTGAGCTACCGGGCCGCGCGCGCCGCGCGGGCGCAGGGTCAATAGCGCAGGATGGCGGGCTTGCGAACCCCGTCTGAGAAGGGGACGCAATGGGGCTGCTGGATCGTCTGAAGTCACTGTACGTGCAGGTGCTGATCGCCATCGCGCTGGGCATCCTGGTGGGAGCGCTTTGGCCGACGGTTGGGGTGGCGCTCAAGCCCCTGGGCGACGGCTTCATCAAGCTGATCAAGCTGGTCATCGCGCCGGTGATCTTCTGCACCGTGGCCGGCGGCATCGCGCGGATGGGTGACATCAAGTCCTTCGGACGGGTGGGGGTGAAGGCCCTGATCTATTTCGAGGTGGTGTCGACCGTCGCCCTGGTGATCGGGCTGATCGTCGGGCGGGTGGTCCAGCCCGGGGCGGGCTTCAACATCGATCCGGCCTCGCTGGATCCTGCCATCGCCGCCGGTTATCTGGCCAAGGCCCACCAGGGCGAGGGGCTGGTCGCCTATCTGCTGCATCTGATCCCCAACACCTTTTTCGGGGCCTTCGCCGAGGGCAATCTGCTGCAGGTGCTGGTGATCTCGGTCCTGACCGGCTTTGCCTGCACGCGCCTGGGCCCGTTCGGCGACAGGGTGGCCGATGGTCTGGAAGACCTGGCCAAGCTGTTCTTCGGCATCATCCACGTGGTGGTGCGGTTCGCGCCGCTGGGCGCCTTCGGAGCCATGGGCTTTACGATCGGCAAGTACGGGCTGGAAGCGCTGGTCCAGCTGGGCGCCCTGGTGGCGACCTTCTACCTGACCGCCCTGATCTTCGTGCTGGTGGTGCTGGGCGGCATCGCGGCGGCGGCCGGGTTCTCGATCCTGAAGTTCCTGGCCTATATCCGCGAGGAGCTGCTGATCGTGCTGGGCACCAGTTCTTCCGAATCGGTCCTGCCCCAGATGATGGAAAAGCTGGAGCGGCTGGGTGCGCGCAAGTCGGTGGTCGGGCTGGTGATTCCCACGGGCTACAGTTTCAATCTGGACGGCACCAATATCTATATGACCCTGGCCACCCTGTTCCTGGCCCAGGCGACCAACACCCATCTGACCCTGTGGCAAGAGCTGAGCCTGCTGGGCGTGGCCATGCTGACCTCGAAGGGCGCCAGCGGCGTCACGGGGGCGGGGTTCATCACCCTGGCGGCGACCCTGGCCGTGGTGCCGGACATCCCGATCGCCGCCCTGGCGGTGCTGGTCGGCGTCGACCGGTTCATGAGTGAGTGCCGCGCCCTGACCAATCTGGTCGGTAACGGCGTGGCCACCCTGGTGGTAGCTCGGTGGGACGGCGCCCTGGATCGCGAGCAGTTGGCGCGCGAACTTCGTCAGGGCCCCACCGCGACGGCGGCGCTGGTCGAGGGCAAGGCCGACGCCGACTGAGGAGCGGGCAGGGGCCAAGTCTGGCTGGCATAGGTGCTCAGCCCAACGTGATCATTCGCTGAGCGTGTTGGAGCGTCTGAAGGTCGCGGCTTAACGGGCGGCGGATCGCACACCCTGAGTCAGGGCCTGGGCCGCGATCGCGGCCTGGGTTCGGTTGTGGACGTTGAGCTTGCGCATCAGTGCGGTCATGTGGGCCTTGACCGTGGCCTCGGCGATGCCGAGGTCGTAGGCGATCTGCTTGTTGAGCAGGCCTGAATTGACGCCTTCCAGGACCTTCAGCTGGGTGGGGGTAAGCCCGCCAAACGCTGTTTCCAGATCCCGGTCGATAACGCGGACTTCCGTCGTAGTCATTCCTGAGCCCCCTCAATTTCGTCCCCGCGCAGCCATCCTGCGATGGTGCGACGCCCGTCATTCTTATCTGCCGATCGTTGTCGGTGATTCCGGGTCGTGTCTGGCGATGGTAGCGCTATCTGTTGGACAAGTTCAAGTGGTTTTGACGATGTGAGCGTGAACATCACGCCTTGTGGTCTCTCGTGCTCAAACCTGTCATACAGGTTTAGCTCGTGAGGGCGTCTTGTGAGCAAGGGCCAGTCGATGCCACCCTGTTCGACGGAACGTGTTTTCTCGACGCGACGGTGACGCCAGGTCGATTTGGAGACCGAAGGATGAGTGAAGGCCGCTTGGCCGACCGGGCCTATACGGGCATCGTGGAGATGATCAACGACGACGGTCTGGCCGTCGGTGATCGTCTGCCGTCCGAGGCGCGCCTGGCGGAGATCTTCGGCATGTCGCGCACCGTCGTGCGCGAGGCGCTGGTCAGACTGGCGGCCGACAGCATCACCGAGGCGCGCCGTGGGGCGGGCTCCTTCGTCAAGAACCGCCCTTCGGACAAGCTGGGCGCCTACATGCCGCTGTCCGAGCTGCCGTCGACGCTCGGGAGCTACGAGGTGCGCTTCGTGCTCGAGGCGGAAGCCGCGCGGCTGGCGGCGGCGCGGCGTTCCGCCGAGGAGATGGCCAGTATCGAAGAAGGCCTGTCGCAATTGCGCGCCGCGCTCCTGTCCAACGCGCCGGCCCATGTCGAGGACATGGAGCTGCACCGCCGTATCGTGCTGGCCACCGCCAACCCCGCCTTTCTGAGCGCCTTCGAGGCGCTGCAGCCCGATGTCGACCGGATCATGCGCGCCGGCGTCGGCATTTCCCGCTCAAGGCCGCCGGCGGCCATAGGCGAGATGATGCGCGAGCACGAGATGATCGTCGAAGCGATCCGCGCCCAGGACGGCGACGGCGCGGCCCTGGCGATGCGTTGGCACCTGTCACAGGGGCGGAAACGGCTGATGCCCTGACGGGCGGCCGATCCGCCCGCTCTGGCTGTCACTCGCCTTCAGCCAGGTCAGCGTGGCGTCGCGCAGATCACGAGGCGAAGCGTCGGCCGGGAACAGGGTGGCTGCTTCATCCGCCTGCGGACGCTCCAATGCTGCCAGCTGGCTGCCCAGCAGACTGGCGGGCATATAGTGACCGGTCCGAAGGTCGAGGCGGCGACGGAGTTCGTCGGGGCTGGCGTCCAGCAGGACGAACCGGGTGGGCGCGTCTATCGCGGCGCGAAGGCGGTCGCGATAGACGCGGCGCAGGGCCGAGCAGGCCGCCACGACGGTTTGACCCGACGCCAGGCTCTGGCCCATGGCGCCGCCCAGCCGATCCAGCCAGGGCCAGCGATCTTCGTCTGTGAGGGGTTGGCCCGCGCTCATCTTGGCGATGGCGGCCGCGTCGTGAAAATCGTCGCCGTCCAGAAAGGGACAGGCCAGCGCCTGGGCGAGAACGGTCCCGAGGGTCGATTTCCCGCTCCCGCTCACCCCCATGATGATGACGGCGACAGGCGCTGGTCCGGCGTGTCTGGGCGGCGGCTGCAAGCGGCTTCCTAAGGCTCATCGGCGAACAGATGTCGAGCCGAACGGTGGGAGCACTGGTTCTAGAGCCAAGCCGAAACAGCGTGAACTACGACCATGGTCGTGGATGGCGACCCGCTGTGGACGCCTTATCCGTCGTTGAGCAAACTCAGGGAAGCGGCATGAGAGTAGTCATACTGGCGGCGGTGATCCTTGTATCCGCGTCGGCTTCCGCGTTCGGGACGATGGCCCAGACCCGATCGGTCTATCTCAGCGCCCCCGAGGATCCGCGCGCGATCACGGTCAGGGGTGTCGGCGACGGCCGGGCCGACGACACCCTGGCCGTCCAGACCGCGGTCGACGCCGCGCGCGACAAGACCGGGCACGGCGTGGTGTTTCTGCCGTCAGGCCGCTACCGCCTGAGCCGCAGCATTCTGGTTCCCCCGGGCGTGCGGATCTTCGGCGTCGGAGCCACCCGTCCGGTCTTCGTGCTGGGCGCCAACACCCCCGGATTCCAAAAGGGCGTGGGCACGATGATCGTGTTCACCGGCGGCGACCAGTACAGTGTGGGCAAGGTGCCCGTACCGGTTCCGACCGCGGTCGGGGCCAAGGAAGAGGTGCGCGACGCCAATTCCGGGACCTTCTATTCAGCGCTGAGCAATGTCGATATCGAGATCGGCGCCGGGAATCCGGCCGCCGCCGGCGTGCGGTTCCGCATGGCCCAGCACGCCTTTCTCAGCCACATGGATTTCCGCCTGGGCTCGGCCTTCGCCGGCGTCTACCAGGCCGGCAACATCATGGAGGACGTCCACTTCCATGGCGGCCGCTATGGCATCGTCACCGAGAAGACCTCGCCAGCCTGGCAGTTCACGCTGATCGACTCGACCTTTGATGGTCAGCGCGACGCGGCGATCCGTGAGCACGAGGTCGACCTGACTCTGGTCAATGTGGCGATCAGGAATACGCCCGTCGGCATCGAGATTGACGAGGGCTACAGTGACAGCCTGTGGGGCAAGAACGTCCGCTTCGAGAATGTTTCGAAGGCCGCGGTCGTTATCTCCGCCGAGGACAATGTCTTTACCCAAGTGGGCTTCGACAACGCCTTGGCGTCCAACACGCCGGTGTTCGCCCGCTTCCGCGACAGCGGCAAGACCGTGGCGGGCAAGGGTCGCGCCTATCGCGTGAAGTCCTTCACCTACGGACTGACGCTCCCGGGCCTGGGCCAGATGGGCGAGTACAAGACCCTGTCCGACATCACCGCGCTGCCGACCATGCCGGCGGCGCCGCCTTCGGCCCTGCGCGCCCTGCCGCCGATCGCGGACTGGACCAACGTCAAGACCCTGGGCGTAAAGGGCGACAGCGAGACCGACGACACCGCCGCCTTGCAGAAGGCGATCGACAGCCGCCGTGTGCTCTATCTGCCGACCGGCTTCTACAAGGTGTCCGACACCCTGAAGCTGCGGCCCGACACCGTGCTGATCGGCCTGCACCCCGCGACGACACAGCTGGTCATCCCCGACAGCAACTCCCGCCATGCCGGGGTCGGCGCGGTGACGCCCATCCTGGAAACGCCGCGCGGCGGCGACAACATTCTCGCCGGGATTGGTCTGTTCACCGGCCGCATCAATCCCCGCGCCTCGGCGCTGCTGTGGCGGTCGGGCGAGGCCTCGCAGGTCACGGACGTCAAGATCATGGGCGGCGGCGGCACGCCCACCATGGACGGCAAGTCGCTGGGCGCGGCCCAGGCGCGCAGCGGCGATCCGGTGGCCGACGGCCGCTGGGACGCGCAGTATCCCAGCATCTGGGTGACGGATGGCGGCGGCGGGACCTTCGCCAATGTCTGGAGCCCCAACACCTTCGCCTCGGCCGGCTTCTACATCTCCGACACCAGCACGCCCGGCCATATCTATGAGGTGTCGGTCGAACACCACGTGCGCAACGAGTTCGTCCTCGACAACGTCCAGAACTGGGAATTCCTGGCGCCGCAGACCGAGCAGGAGGTCGGCGATGGCCCCGACGCGGTGTCGCTGGAGATCCGCAACTCGCGCAACATCCTCTTCGCCAACTATCACGGCTACCGGGTGACGCGATCCTATCACCCAGCCGAAACGGCGGTGAAGCTGTTCAACTCGTCGGACATCCGCTTCCGCAACGTCCACATCAACGCCGAGAGCGGCATCGCCCTGTGCGGCGCGAGCGGCTGCGGCACGACCCTGCGGGCCAGCAAGTTCCCCTTCGAGAACGCGATCCAGGACAAGACCCGCAGACTGGAGGTGCGCGAGCGGGAGTTCGCGGTGCTCGACGTCACGGGTGAACCCGCGCCGCCCGCTCCGGCCGGTGAGGGGAAGGTGCGGAAACTTGAGACCGGCTTCTGGTCGATCTCGGGCGCTGCGGTGGGCGCGGACGGCGCGCTCTACTTCGTGGAGAAGCGTTTCCAGCGGATCTATCGCTGGACGCTGGCGCGGGGCCTGGAGGTCGTGCGTGACCATTCGCTCGATCCGGTGAACCTGGCGGTCGACCGTTCGGGCAAGCTTCTGGTGCTGTCCTCTTATGGACCCGAGGGCAGCGTCTATTCGATCGACCCGGCCGGTCCCAAGGACCAGCTGACCATGATCGCGGCCACCCCGGCGACGTCGCGACCGGGCGTCAGCACGCTGCTGCCGGTTAACTGGTGGAACAATGGCGAGTTCAAGGATCAGTACGATCCGTCAACGGATCACTTCACCACGCTGTCCGAGATGTTCGCCCGCGACGCCGGCGCGGCCAAGGCCATGGCCTATGTCTCTCCAGATGGGAGCCTTGTCCTGCCGGCGTTCCGCGTCTGGGAGCAGGGGCCGCCCGACCATGTCGGCTGGCGCTGGTCCGACTTACTGCAGGCCCACGGCCTGATCGCGGCCGGCCTTGGCGAGCGGGTGTTCGTCACCAGCGGCTCCGAGAACAAGACCTATAGCGGCAAGGTTGGTCCCGGCGGGGCCCTGACGGACCTGAAGGTGTTCGCCAACCGGGGCGGGGAGAGCGTGGCGGTCGACGGCCAGGGACAGGTGTTTGTCGCCAATGGCCAGATCTTCCGATACGCGGCCGATGGCCAGCCCGCCGGACGCATCGACGTCCCCGAGCGGCCGCTGCAGCTGATCTTTGGCGGGCCGGACCGGCGCACCCTGTTCGTCCTGACGCATCACTCGCTCTACGCCGTCACGCCGTGATGCGCGGCGTCCGCTGAGTTTCCCTTCCGCTGACCGGCCGCTCGCTGGTCAAGCGTCCACCACCACCCCTGACTGGTCCCGGCCTCGCGCCGGGACACTTTTTACGAGGTTTGCAATGCGAAGCTGGGTGGCGACAGGAATGATGGCCTTGGCCCTGCTGCTGGCGGGCGCCGCCCAGGCTGCCCAAGGGACCGGGAAGGGGACAGCGGCCCCAGTATCGGCCTTCGAGGTCGCGCCGGACGATCCCCGCGCCGTACGGGTCCGCGCGGTGGGCGATGGTCGCGCCGACGACAGCGCCGCGCTGCAGAGCGCGATTGATACGGCCGCGGCCAGGGATGGCGGCGGCCTGGTCTTCCTTCCTTCGGGCCGATACCGGATCAGCAGGACGATCTTCCTGTGGCCGGGGGTGCGGGTGTTCGGGGTCGGCGCGACGCGCCCTCTCATCCTGCTGGGCGACGCCACGCCAGGGTTCCAGAAGGGCCTGGCCAACATGGTGATCTTCGCAGGGGCCAAGGTGGATCCGTCGCGCCGCGTGCCGTTCCCGCCGCCCGGCAGCGTGCCCTTCAACAAGGACATCGCCGACGCCAGTCCCAACACCTTCTACTCGGCGATGAGCAACATCGACTTCAAGATCGGCCAGGGCAATCCGGCCGCGACAGCGATCCGCTTCCACGCCGCCCAGCACGCCTATCTGAGCCATATGAGCTTCGACATCGGCTCTGGCCTGGCGGGTCTGTATCACGTGGCCAACGAGGCCGAGGATCTGCACTTCAAGGGCGGGCGCTACGGCATCTTGGCCGAGAAGACCTCGCCGGCCTGGGGATTCGTGCTGCTCGACTCGACCTTCGAGGGCCAGCGCGACGCGGCGATCCGCGAGCATGAGGCCCGGCTGACTCTCGTCAACGTGACCCTGCGCGACACGCCCGTCGGGATCGAGATCGACCGGGGCTATGGGGACTGGCTGTGGGGCAAGGATGTCCGGTTCGAGAACGTCTCGAAGGCCGGCGTCGTGATCTCCAACGAGGCCAGCGTCTACACCCAGGTGGGTTTCGAGAACGCGTCGGCCACCAACACCCCGGTGTTCGCCCGCTTCCGCGACAGCGGCAAGACCATGGCCGGCAAGGGAGCTGTCTATCGCGTTGCCGCCTTCAATCATGGCCTGACCCTGCCTGGCCCGGGCCAGATGGGCGAGACCAGGACCCGGATGACGGCGGAGGCGGTCGCGACCCTGCCCGCGCTTCGGGCGCCGGCGATCCGCGCCCTGCCGGCGGTCGCCGAGTGGACCAGTGTCCGCGCGCTCGGCGCAAAGGGCGACAACACCACCGATGACACCGCTGCGATCCAGAAGGCGATCGATAGCCATCGGGTCGTCTATTTCCCGCCCGGGTTCTATGTGGTCAGCGACACCCTGCGGCTGCGACCGGACACGGTGCTGATCGGCCTGCATCCCAGCCTGACCCAGGTCGTTCTGCCCGATCGCACCCCGGGCTATCAGGGCGTCGGCGCGCCCAAGGCGCTGGTGCTGTCAGGGGCTGGTGGCGACAACATCGTCTCTGGGCTGGGCCTCAATACGGGCGGGATCAATCCCAGGGCCACGGCCCTGCTGTGGACCGCGGGCGAGCGCTCGATGGTCAATGACGTCAAGTTCCAGGGAGGGCACGGCACCGATCTCTACGACGGCTCTCGCTTCAATCCCTACAACGCCAACGCCACGGCCGACGCCGACCCCGCCAAGCGCTGGGCGGGCCAGTATCCCAGCCTGTGGGTGACGAACGGCGGCGGCGGGACCTTCGCCAACATCTGGAGCCCCAGCACCTACGCCTATTCGGGCATCTATATCTCCGACACCCAGACGCCGGGCCGTATCTACCAGGCCTCGGTCGAGCACCATGTGCGCAGCGAGATCAGCCTCAACCGGGTCGCCCACTGGGAGCTGCTGGCCGCGCAGACCGAGGAAGAGGCGGGCGAGGGCGAGGACACCGTCTCGCTGGAGATTCGCGATTCTCACGACATCCTGGTCGCCAACTATCACGCCTATCGCGTCACCCGGACGCGCAAGCCGGCGTCGGCGGCGGCCAAGATCTATAATTCGCACGACATCCGGTTCCGCAACGTGGCCGTGAATTCCGAAAGCGGCCTGGGGGTCTGCGACGAAGGCGGCTGCGCGACCTTCCTGCGCCTGAGCAAATATCCGTACGACAACGCCGTCCACGATGTGACCAGTGGCCTGCTGACGCGCGAGCGGCAGTTCGCGGTGCTGGACCTGCCGGCCAGTCCGCCGCCGGTCGCGCTTTCCGTCTTTCCCGCCGGCGCCCGCGTGGAAAAGCTGGCTGACGGCTTCCATTCGCTGGGCGGCGGCGCCGTCGACGCGGCGGGGACGCTCTACTTCACCGACCGCCGTCACCAGCGCATCTACAGCTGGTCGGATCAGCGCAAGCTGTCGATCGTGCGTGACAACACGCTGGATCCCATCAGTCTGGCGGTCGACGGGGCGGGCAATCTGCTGGTGCTGTCCTCGAACGGCCGCGACGGGTCGGTCTACAGCTTCAGGCCCGGCAGCCCTGACACCGAGGTCACGGTGATCGCGCCAACCCCGGCGGGCGACCATCCCGGCGCGGCGACCGTGCTGCCGGTAAACTGGTGGAACAACGGCGAGTTCAAGGACCAGCTGGATCTGGCCACCTATCAGTTCACCACCCTGGCGGAGATGTTCGCCCGCGACATGGCGCTGCCCAAGGCCCGGGAATATGTTTCGCCTGATGGCAGTCTGACCTTGCCGGCCTATCGGGTCTTCCAGCAGGGCCCGCCGGATTACCGGGCGATGCGGTTCTCGGATGCGCTCGACACCTATGGCTTCACGACAGCCAAGCCTGGGCAAAGGGTGTTTGTCACCAACAGCTCGGAAAACATCACCTACAGCGGCCTAGTCGGACAGCATGGCGCGATCACCGATCTGAAGCCCTTCGCCAATCGCGGCGGCGAGAGCGTCGCGACGGACGGGGAGGGCCGTGTCTATGTCGCCAACGGCCAGGTGTTCGTCTACGGCCCGGACGGTCGGGAACTGGGCCGCGTGGACGTGCCCGAACGTCCCCTGCAACTGGTCTTCGGCGGTCCCGCTGGGCAGACGCTGTTCGTCCTGACCCACCAGGGCCTGTACGCGGTGCGACGGCCCTGAGGGGGCTTGGCCGGCCGCTCGCGTCGACCCAGGACCGCCGACCTACGACCATGGTCGTAATGGTTAGCGCCTCACTTGTCTGACAGCTTCGCGACAGGCCATCGCAGATGGACTCAACGAAAAACGGAGGGCTGCAGGATGAGTGCTTTGGGTCGGACGCGACGGGGATCGCGCTTTTTGAACGTGTTGTTCGCGACGAGCGCGGTCGCGATGATCGCTTCGGCGGGATCGGCCAGCGCGCAGACGGCCCCCGCATCGTCGGAGCCCGACGCCACAGCTCTGACCGAGATCGTGGTCACCGGCACCCGCATCCGATCCACCGGCTTTACGGCGCCCACGCCGACCCAGGTGCTGGGTCAGGCCGATCTGGAGCGAGCCGCCCAGCCGAACATCTTCACCGCCATCACCCAGCTGCCTTCGCTGCAGGGATCGACCGGCGCGACCACGGGCACGTTCAGCACCTCGAGCGGCGCGCAGGGCCTGAGCTCGTTCTCGCTGCGCGGCCTGGGCACCATCCGCACCCTTACTCTGCTGGACGGCCAGCGCGTCGTGCCGGCCAACGTCACGGGCGTTCCCGACATCAGCCTGTTCCCCCAGTTGCTGGTCGAGCGGGTCGACGTGGTGACCGGCGGCGCCTCGGCCTCCTACGGCTCGGACGCCGTCGGCGGCGTGGTCAACTTCATCACCAACAAGCGGTTCGTGGGCTTCAAGGCCAATGTCATGGGCGGTATCACGACCTATGGCGATAACGAGCAGTATCTGGCCCAGGTCGCGGCGGGGAAGTCCTTCATGGACGACCGCCTGCACGTCCAGGTCAGTGGCGAGTATGACCAGGAAGAGGGCGTTCCCGCCGGCGGCTTCGGCGAAGACGCGCCCGGCAGCCGCGACTGGTACACGACCGCCACCCTGGTCAATCGCGGGATCACCAATGACGGATCGCCGCAGTACCTCTACCGCGAGCACGCCCAAGCCTATCAATATACCAAGTACGGCCTGATCAGCGCCGGACCGCTGCAGGGCACGGCCTTCGACAAGAGCGGCAATCCGTTCAAGTTCCAGTACGGCTCCAATGGCGTGCCGTCCAAGGCCGCCAATGGCGCGGTGATCGGCTGCTACACGTCGGGCGGCTTCTGTGTCGGCGGCGACCTGTCGGGCAATGTCGGCATTGGGACTTCGCTGCAATCCAAGATCAAGCGCATGAACACCTACACGCGCGTCGGATTTGATCTGGACGCCGACAACGAGATCTATGCGACCTTCAACGCCGCTCGCGTGGAGAGCAGCAACCAGCCCAACCCGGGCGGGGCCACCACCGGCCTGACGATGCAGTGCTCCAACCCGTACCTGCCGGCGTCGGTCGTCGCCGCCTGCGCGGCCAACGGCATCACCAGCTTCACCTTCGGCACCAGCAACGCGCTGCTGCCGCGCAACATCTCGGTCCATCCCACGCGGACGCAGTACCGCGTTGTGCTGGGCGCCGATGGCAAGTTTGACGCCGTGGGCAAGGAATGGCGCTACGACGCCTATTTCACCCACGGGCAGAACACGACGAACATCCACGTTCGCGACATCATGCTGAACCCGCGCTACCGCCAGGCCATCCAGGCCACGCTGGTGGGCGGTCAGATCGTCTGCGCCGACCCGGTGGCCCGCGCCAATGGCTGCGCGCCGATCAACGTGTTCGGCGGCCAGACGCCCAGCGATGCGGCCCTGGCCTACATCACGCCCAAGAACGGCCCGTACCAGCACTCGGTCCAAAAGCAGGACGTCGCCAGCCTGAACTTCAGCGGCGAACCGCTCTCGTTGTGGGCCGGCCCTGTGTCCCTGGCGTTCGGCGCCGAGTATCGCCGTGAGGCCTATCATGTCAAAGGCGACCCGTACGGCGATGGCGCGGCGGACTCGCCCTACACCGCCGACTATCCGGCCGATCCGATCCTGAACACGGCGGGCGCCAACTGGTACGCGGGCAACTACCACTCCGGCGCCGGCAAATACACGGTCAAGGAAGCCTACGCGGAAGTGAACCTGCCGCTGATCAACTCCGAAGCCGCGGGCAAGGCCAACCTGAACTTCGCCGGTCGCTGGACCGACTACAGCACCTCCGGCACCGTCTATACTTGGAAGGTTGGCGGGACCTGGGACACGCCGCTTGAGGGCGTCCGTCTGCGGGCGGTGACGTCGCGCGACGTTCGCGCGCCAAACCTGTCGGAGCTGTTCGCCGCCCCGGTGACCACCACCTTGCCCAACTTCACCAACCCCTTCACGGGCAGCGCGCTGCTGGTGCTTCAGAACGTGGTCGGCAACCCCAACCTGAAGCCCGAGATCGCCAAGAACACGACGCTCGGTGTCGTGCTGTCGAACCCGGAATGGCTGCCGGGCTTCAGCGCTTCGGTCGACTGGTACAACATCGTGCTGAACGGCGGCATCTCCAGCCTCAGCGCCCAGCAGGTGGTGAACTTCTGCTATACCGGCCTGACGCAGTTCTGCAGCGCCTTCAACTTCGCCCCGACCAGCGGCACGCCCTACGTCAACTCCCAGACGTTCAACCTCGCCTCGATCAAGACCAGCGGCTTTGACATCGAGACGAGCTACCGGTTCGAGTTGCCCAACGTTCCGGGTCGCTTCACCGCGCGCGGTCTGGCGACCAACACCCACAAGTTCGTCACCAACCCGGGCATCCCCGGCGCCATCGCCAACGATTCCGCCGGCCAGAACTCGGGCGCCACGCCGGACTGGAAGTTCCTGGCCATCCAGTCCTGGGACACCGATCGCTTCGCCTTCAGCGTCCAGGAACGCTGGTTCAGCGATGGGACGTTCGGCAACCAGTACGTCACCTGCGGCGCCGGCAACTGCCCTCTGTCCACCAACAATAACCCGACCATCGACTACAACCACATGAGCGGCGCCACCTATGTCGACATCAGTGGTTCGTACAAGTTCGGCAAGGGGCTCCAGGCCTACTTCAAGGTCGACAACCTGCTGAACCGCGAGCCGACACCGTCGCCGCAGACCAACACCGGTCTGGACGCCAATCCGGCGCTTTACGATCTGCTGGGACGTTTCTACCACGTGGGCCTGCGCTACAGCTTCTAGCGCCACCCTGGCGCCCTGCCGCGGTTCTGCTCAGATGCAGGCTGCGGCAGGGACCACCGGACCCACACGCCGCTGCAGCTTTGGCGGACTTTAAAGAAGGCGATCCATTGAGCAGGCCAGACCGCGCCCGTGGCGCGACCATTGTCGATGTCGCGCAACTGGCCGGCGTCTCGCGCATGACGGTTTCCCGCGTGATCCATCATCGCGCCACGGTGCGCGAGGAGACGCGTCAGGCGGTTCTGGCCGCGATCAGCGCGCTGAACTACGAGCCAAACCTCGCCGCTCGCAACCTGGTCATGGCCGGCGAACTGCGGATCGGGGTGATCTATTCCAACCCCAGCGCCGCGTTCATGAGCGACTTCCTGATCGGCGTGTTCGAAGAGGCCACCAGCGCCGGAGCCCGGCTGATCCTGGTGCGCGGCGAAAACGGCCAGGCTCCGACGCCCCAGGAGTTGCGGAGACTACTGGGGGCCGGCGTCCACGGCGTGGTCCTCGCGCCGCCCCTGGGCGAGTCCGTCATCGCGCTGGACATCCTCCGCGCCGCCCATCTTCCCCTAGCCGTCGTCGCCGCGGGGCGTCCCGTGAGCGACGCGATCAATGTGCGCATTGACGACCGCCACGCCAGCCAAGCCATGACCCGGCACCTTCTGGACCTGGGCCACCGGCGGATCGGTTTCATCGCCGGAAATCCCAACCAGACCGCCAGCGCCGAGCGTCTGGATGGCGCGCGCGCGGCGATCGCGGCGGTCCCGGGCGCCGAACTGATGCTGGCCCAGGGCGCCTTCACCTATGCTTCGGGCCTGAGCGCCGCCGAGCAATTGCTTGACGCCGACCCACCGCCGACCGCCATTTTCGCCAGCAACGACGACATGGCCGCGGCGGCTGTGTCTGTGGCCCACCGCCGACACCTCGACGTGCCTCGCGACCTGACCGTGGTCGGGTTCGATGACACGACGGTCGCCACCACGCTGTGGCCGCCGCTCACCACCGTACGCCAGCCGGTGCGGCAGATGGCGGCCGTAGCCCTGGATCGGCTGATGCGCGCCCTGCGATCGACCGAGCCATCCGCCGAAGCCTCCGCCGACTACGTCCTGGACCACGCTCTGATCGAGCGCGAGTCCACTGCTCCTCCAGTCGCGCCCGAGGGCGCGACAACCCACCAAAGGTCATCCGATGCCTGAACCGTCCCTCGACATGGAGCGCGCCACGGTCGGGCGGGTGACCCGGCGGCTGATGCCGCTGTTCTGTCTGATGTACCTGATCGCCTATATCGACCGGCAGAACGTGTCCTACGCCAAGCTTGATATGGTTCAGGCGCTCGGGCTTACCGAAGCGGCCTATGGCCTGGGCGCGTCGCTGTTCTTCATCGGCTATTTCCTGTTCGAGGCGCCGGCGAACCTGATCCTAGCCCGGGTGGGCGCGCGGGTCTGGTTCGCGCGGATCATGTTCACCTGGGGGCTGGTCACCCTGGCCCTGGGCTTCACCCAGAACGCGACGATGTTCTACGTCCTGCGGTTCCTGCTGGGCGTCACCGAGGCGGGGTTCTTCCCCGGCGTACTCTACGTTTTGACCCTCTGGTACCCGCAGGCGCATCGCGCGCGGATGGTGGGTCTGTTCATGATCGCTAGCGCGGGCGCCAACGCCGTCGGGGCCGCCCTGGGCGGGCTGCTGCTGGATCTGGACGGCCTTCTGGGTCTGGCCGGCTGGCAATGGGTGTTCCTGGTCACCGGCATGCCGGCCGTGCTGCTGGCGCCCTACGTGCTGTGGCGCCTGCCCGATGGTCCGACCCAGGCCCGTTGGCTGCCGGAACCGCAGAAGGCGTGGCTGGCCCGGGTCCTGGACTCGGAGCGGGGCGGGTTGGTCGATGATCATCGCGGCGCCTGGAAGGCGATCTTCGATCCGCGCGTGCTGCTGCTGGCGGGGCTCTATATCGGCATGCCTCTGGGCGCCTACGGCCTGAGCTATTGGCTGCCGACCATCGTCAAATCGTTCGGCGTTTCCAACACCGTCAACGGGTTCATCAATGTGATCCCGTGGATCTTCGTCGCCCTGGCGCTGTGGCTGGTGCCGCGTCACGCCGCGCGCCACGGGGCCAGCGCCTGGCATATTGCCGGACCTACGCTGTTGGCCGCCGTCGCCCTGATCCTGAGTGTTGTCCTGCCGGGCGCGGCGCTGAAGTTCGCCATGCTGTGCATCGCCGCGCCGGCGATCTTCGCGGCTCAGCCGGTGTTCTGGAGCCTGCCGCCCAGCTTCCTCAGCGGGCCCCGGGCCGCGGCTGGCATCGCCGCGATCAACGCGATCGGCAATCTGGGCGGCTTCATCGCCCAGAACCTGGTGCCGATGGTGCGCGATGCGACGGGCAGCAACCTCGCGCCCATGCTGGCCCTGGCCGCCGTACTGCTTGTGACCAGCGGGCTGATCTTCGTCGCCATGGCTCAATTGGACAGGGCGCGAGCGCGCGCGGGATGAGGCGCCGCCCAGGCCGCCGAGGCGCTAGTTCTTAAGCGCTGCGGCGACCTCGGCGCGGGCCATGTCCATATCGCGGCGAAACTCGGCCGAGACATGTTCGGCCGCATAGATCACCGCGCCCGCCTGCAGCCCGGCCTCCGCCGCGCTGAAGCTGTGCGAACCGCAGACATAGCGGCTCTCGGCATACTCCCGGCCGCGCGCATAGAGGGCGTTGGCGCGCGAAGGCGCCAGTTCGGCCAGGATCATCGCCACGTGCTCGCCGTGCGCCGAGTGGCCCGATGGATAGTCGGGATTGCCGGCCAGATGATCGCTCCTGGCCTCGCAGATCGGGGCGTCGGCCTTGCCCAGATAGGGGCGGCGGGTTCCCCAATGGGTCTTGGCCAGGCCGACCACCGAGCGGTCCTCGCCGGCCCGCTCCAGCAGGGCAGTCAGGATCGGCGCGCTCTGCGGCGTCAGTCGCACACCCAGGGCCTCGGCGAAGTGATCATACATGTGGCCGTTGACGTCAGCCGTCGCCAGGGACCAGCGGGGGCTGCCCTTCAGGCTGCGGGTCTGGTCGAACACCGCCGCGTCGGCGATCGCCCTGGGCGAGCCCGCCGCCGGCGGCGGGGCCAGAATCGTCGTCAGGTCCGGTCGTCGCTCTGGCGCGAGATAGCCGCGCGCGGGGACGCCCGGCAGGGCTTCCAACGCCAGGCCATCGCAACGCTCGGCCGCGCGTACGGGATTGCAGACGGCGACGTCGCCGCCCGTCAGTCGCACCGAATAGCCGCCGGCAAAGCGTGGGTCGGCCCAGATATAGTCTGTGGAGATGTATTGCGCGCCGCTGGTCAGGGCGGCGCTGCGCTGACCGATGTCGTTGGCCCGCGCCGCCCGGGTGTCGGAGTCGGCCCGCGTGCGGACGATGAAGCCGGCCTTCACGGCGGCGGCAATGCGGTCCTTCTGGGCGATCGGGTCATTGAGGGTCAGATAGGCCGCCGCAGGTGAAGCCTCGTCGGTGTTGACGAACATCGCCCGGCCTTCGAGCGAACGACGGGCGCCGCGATAGAACGCCACCTTCTCGGGGCTCTCATCCAGGGCGAAGAAGACCTTGCCCCGCGACGCGCCCAGGCTGGGCCAGCCCTTGGCCAGCACGGCCTCGCGCAGGGTGGAGGACTTGCCTCGCACCTGGTCGGGCGTGATCAGGTCCGTCTCGGCGAACACGGCGCGAACCTCGGCGTCGAGGGCGTCGAAGGTCTTTTCGTCAAAGGCCAGGGGCGTCACGCCGCCCGGAAAGCTGGCGGGGCCGTCCTTGGCGTTGATCAGGATCAGGATCGGGGCGTGATCCGGATGGGCTTTGGACCAGGCCTTCACCTGCGAGAGGCAGGCCACGAAGGTGGGGCACGAGCTGCGAAAATCGACGTCTGGCATGTGCAGGACCTTGAAGCCTGGCTGGGCCAACGCCGCCGCGAAGGTGGGCGACAGGGTCGCGCCGGTTCCCAGAGCGGTCAGTGGCCGCCCATAGCGCCCGCCCTCCGGGTCGGCGACAACGTCGATCTCCAGCTGCCGCGCTCCGGCGTCAAGCTGCTCGGCAAGCGGTCGGTGCGCATAGTCGATGCCCAGGGCCGCCGGGCCGCGCGCCGCGACCATGGCGGCCATCTCTTCGCCCGGGATCGCCAGCTTGTAGCTGTTGTGGGTGCCCACCGCGGTCAGGTCGTTCATCCGCAGGTCAGTGTCCAGCCGCGATCGCGCGCAGGCGAGATCGTCCTGAGGGCAGGGGGCTGAGGCGGCGAAACTGGCGCCCATCAGAAACGCGACGACGAGATTGAGCATGGGTCCTCCGGAGGTCGAGTCCGACTAGCGGGGCTGCATGACGGTTTGACGTCAATCGCCGGAAGGTTGTGCTGTCACAAACTCTTTATGCAACCGAGAGCGCGCGGTCACGAAACAGCTCTAACGCCCGCCAAATCGCCGGACGCCCAGCCTTGGGCCTCCTCCTTCCGGCGGTAGTGCAGGGGATTTCCATGTCATCCACCAAGAAGGCGCTCGTGATGAGCGCCGCGTCGACCGCTATCGCCTTGGCCATGTTCGCCGGCGCCGCCCAGGCCGCCGACACGGCGCCCGCCGCCGAGTCCGCGCCTGACGCTGTCGACGCCATCGTCGTCAACGGCTTTCGCAAGTCGCTGGGCGCGGCGCGCGCCCTGAAGAAGGAAAGCGCCATCGTTGCCGACACGATCGTCGCCGAGGACATGGCCAAGTTCCCCGACCTGAACCTCGCCGAGTCGCTGCAGCGCCTGCCCGGCGTGGCCATCAACCGCGAAGGCGGCGAAGGCCGCCGGGTCTCGCTGCGCGGTCTGGGTCCCGATTTCACCCGCGTGCAGCTGAACGGCATGGAAGTGCTGGGCAACGTTGACTCGCCGATGGACAGCCGCGGCCAGACCTCGCGCGACCGCGCCTTCGACTTCAACATCTTCGCCTCGGAGCTTTTCTCCAAGATCGACGTGCGCAAGTCGTTCTCGGCCGAGCAGGACGAAGGCGGTATGGCCGGCACGGTCGGCCTCTACACCGCCAAGCCGTTCGAATATGGCGAGACGCGCGCGGCCCTGTCGCTGCAGGGCGGCACCAACTCCGCCACTGACGACTTTCAGCCCCGCGTCGCCGGCATGTTCAGCCGCAACTGGGACGACAAATTCGGCGTCCTGGTCTCGGTGGCCTATTCCAAGCGCAAGACCGAGGAGCAGGGCTACAACACCTACGGCGCCGGCACCCAGAAGGCCCTGGCGGCCAATGTGGTTAAGCTCAGCGCCGCCGATCAGGCCAAGGCGCTGAACGGCGAACTGATCTTCCAGCGCGGCAACCGCCTGTCGGTCTGGGGTTCGGACCAGGAGCGCCTGGGCGTGACGACGGCGCTGCAATGGCGTCCGGTTGAGAATGTCACCCTGACGCTCGACGTCCTGCATGGAAAGTTCACCAACGATCGCAGCGAAAACCATCTGGCCACGCGCGCTAGCGTTGGCTCCACCGTCCTGGGCGGCACGACCCCGCACTCGGGGATCGTCGCTTCGGCCCCGGTGCTGAACGCGATCCAGTACGACAAGTACAACTCGATCATCTACGCTGACGTCTCCAACACGGTGTTCGCCACCGAAACCCGTCGCCAGGAAACCGAGAACACCTTTGATCAGCTGGTTCTGACCGGCGAATGGAAGGTGTCGGACCAACTGACCGTCGACGGTCACATCGGTCAGGAAACCTCGGACTACGACATCCCGATCTCCGACAAGTTCTACACCGAGGCGTTTGGCGACCTGATCACCGACTATCGCGGGAAGACCGGGCGCAACACCTACAAGTGGAACACCACCGATCCCAACAACTACCGCGCCCACGAGATCGACTTCTCGGCGACCTATCAGACCACCGAGCTGAAGAACGCCGAGGCCAATGGCGCCTACGTCTTCAACGACAACCTGACCCTTAAGGCCGGTCTCTCGTACCGCGGCTTCAGCAACTCGGGCTATCAGCAGGCCACGGACGACCTGAACAAGACGGCCTGGGAAAAGGGCACGCTGGATGACCGGGTCAACGACTACTACAAGGTCTTTAGCCAGCATCAGGACCAGTCCTGGCTGATCGTCGACTGGAACAAGGCCCTGACCAAGTATGGCGTCACCCGCACGCTGGGCGCGCCGAAGGGCATCTATACGGTCGAGGAAGACACCACCGCCGGCTATCTGCAGCTTGACTGGAAGGCCACGCTGTTTGGCAAGCCGTTGCGCGGTAATGCGGGTCTGCGCAGCTACAGCACCGACCTGACCTCGTCGGGCACCATGTCGGTCAAGGGCGTCAATACGCCCTCGACGACAGAGAAGACCTATTCCGGCGTCCTGCCGGCCTTCAACGCCGTGCTCGAGGTCTCCGACCAGTTCCAGATCCGCGCCGCCGCGGCCCAGAACATCAACCGTCCGTCGCTGGGCGCCTACGCCATGAACGGCTCGATCAGCGTTGATGGTTCAACGGTGACGGTGTCGACCGGCAACCCCAATCTGGACCCCTACACCTCCGACGAGTTCGACCTCTCGGCCGAATGGTACTTCGGCAATATCGGCATGCTGACCGCCGGTGTCTTCCACAAGCAGATCGACGGCCTGATCAGCAGCCAGACGACCAACAACGTCAGCTATGCCAGCACCGGCCTGGCCGATGGCTTGTATCCGGGCGTCACCGGCTCGACGGTGGTCGCCTCCTACACCCGCTCGGTGAATCTCAATGAGGCCAAGCTGACCGGTTTGGAACTGAGCGCGCAGAGCGACTTCTTCTTCCTGCCGGGTCTGCTCAAGAACATGGGCGTCGTGGCCAATGTCACCTTCATCGACTCCGAGACGACCAACCTCGTCAACGGCAAGAACCAGAAGGGTGCGATCTACGGGATGTCCGACCTGAACCACAACGTCACGCTCTACTACGAGACGGCCAAGTGGGGCGCGCGGGTGTCGTCGAACTATCGCTCGGACTACACGATCGACAGCGGCGGCTTTGAGGAGACCACCTATATCGACGCGGCCGCCTTCTATCAGATCACCCCGCGCATCCGCCTGTCGCTCGACGCCGTGAACCTCTCGGACGAGCGCGAGGCGCAGTACAACAGCTTCAACAACGGCTTTGGCGAGACGGGCGCACACCGGCTGTGGAACCACACCACCAGCGGCCGGACCGTGTTCATCGGCGCCAACATGCAGTTCTAGACGTTAGAGAACAGCGCTTCGCGAGGCGGCTTGAGCGACACCTCAAGCGGCTTCGCGAAGGCTACAGTTGTTGCCGAAGAGGCCGGTCAGGCGTCCTGACCGGCCTCTTCAACATATTGGCCGCCCTTCGTGCTGGATCTTGGTCAAGGCGCGCGGCGGTCCGGGGGCGATCGTCGCTCCAGCCACCACAGCAAACCCAGCACGGCGAGCAGGCTCGCAGCCCAGGGCCAGGGCGATCCGGGAGCAGAGGTGACCACTCCCGTTCCGCGTCCGCCGGCGGCTTCCACCAGATCAAGCGTCGCCTGCCGATTGGCGCTGTGCGCCAGCGACGGGGCCGCGTCAGCGGGGTGGACGTAGAACGCTGCGTCGACATCGCCATCCACGATCCGGTGCCATCCCGGCCGACGAGGCCAGTAGGCGGCGCAGGCCGCGGGCCCGGTCGCCGGATCGAGACGCGGCCGGCTTTCGACGCCGTCAGGGCCGACCACGCGAACCTGTCGTGTGACCGGGCAAAGCGCCGCGCGCTCACCCGGCCTTGCGATCCCGTTCAGGCGCGGGCCTCGTCGCTCGCCCGGACGGGCCAGGGTCGAGAAGAGATCGCTCCACAGTTCGCCGTAGCGGTCGGCGTGGCCGGCCAGGGCCAGAGCATAGCTGTCGGCCACGATCCACAGACCCACCCGGCCCTGGCCGCGCGGACGCCAGGCGGCGAGGGCTGCGCCGGCCGCATCCCGGATCATCGGTACGCTGTCTCGCCCGGTCTGGACCATGCCAAGCCGGTTGAGCGCGAGCGCGGAGGGCGGGGCTGATCCACCGAGGCGGAAGGCTCGGGCGTCGTCGTCGCCGACGGTCGCCATGCCCAGCGCCGTCCATTGGCGTCGGGTGGTGTCCGCGAGCGCCCCGCTTGGCCGTAGCAGCAGACCAAGACCGTCCTGCGCCGCCGCGCCGAGGGCCGCCCGCTCACCGGGCGATAGGGTCTCCCACCGGCGATCATCGACCACCACGAGATCGACCCCGGCCAGGGCCGCGCGTGTGAGCGGCGTCGGCGGATCGCCCAGACGCGCGCCGCCACCGACATCGATCTCGACGCTCAGCGCGATGCCCGCGTCCTGGGCCCAGCGGCGGAGGTACTTGGTTTCAGGGCTGGGGGCGCCGGCCAGCACCAGGACGCGTGGCTGTTGTTGCGCTCGCGCCTGGACCGGAATCTCGATGTGCTCGACCTGGCGGCCAGCAGCGTCCTTCAGGCGCAGATCGAACAGCGCCAGCCCCGCAGCGCGGGTCGCGGCGGACAGGTCAAAGCGCTGGCCGGGCTTCACCTCGGCGCGGTCGACGACGGCGCCGGCCGGGTCGAGCAGTTCGACCGCGCCCGACTTCAGCGCACCGATCTGGCCGACCACGCTGAAGCGCGCGCCGGGGGCGACCGGGCCGGGCAAGGTCAGGTCGACAAGGCCGCTGGGCGCCCGCGCGGGGATGAACTCCGCCGGCCGGTCGAGAGGGATCTGGTCGCGGGGCGTCAGGCCTTCGCCCTCGATACGCAGCCGTCCGATCTCCGGATAGAGGCGCAGGGCCGAGCCGAGATCGGGAACACCGATCGCGCCGGGCGTCGCGCCGGCCTCCGTCAGGGCGACCAGCACGTCGCCCGAAGGGTGCAACATGGGTTGCGCCCCGCGTGTGATGACCACCAGCCGTCCGGGGGATGTTCCCAGCGACGGGGGGAAGAGCGTCAGATAGAGGAAGACGCCGCCCAGGATCTGCAGGCCGGTTAGGGTCGCGAAGCGCCATGAAGGTCCGCGCGTCGCCGGCGGCGCTGACCGACGCCGGACCGCCAACCGAACAACGCCACCGCAGACGGCCACGGCGATCAGGGCCGCCGTCCAGATCTGGAGGTCGCCGATCATCGCAGGGCGTCCAGATAGCGACGGCCGCGAGCATCGGCCGGGGCGCGACGCAGGACGCTGGTCGGCGGCCGCTCCAGCGCCGTCCATAGAAGCGCGCGCAGCTTTTGACGGCAGTCCAGGCAGCCGGGTTCATTGCGAACGGTGTCGATCTGGGCCGACAGGGCCAGGGGATCGGCCAGGCGCTTCTGGTTGGCGGTTACCCAGCGCGCCAGGGCGTCCAGGCGCAGGGGCGCGGCGGGCTGGGCCTCGCCCAGCGTCCGCCAGGCCTCGACGGCGGGCGCGTCGGCGGGATTGCGCACTACTGGAGCCAGTCGGCCCGAGACGATGCCGTCGCGCTTGCCGGTGAGGCGGCGGGACAGATCCACCGGCGGCATCTTCGCGGGCGCCCGCGCCAGGAAGATCCGCGTGGCCTGTTGGGCGTTCTTCAGCAGGTCCAGCGCCCGATGGGCGTGAGGCAGGGCGTCCCTGGGCTTGCCCTGACGCAGGGCGCGTTCGGAGTCCCACATGGCGTCCAGCGCTTGTGCCAGCGTCGAACGTGTTCCCGGATCGAACAGGGTTGAGGCGTCACCGGTGTCGTGCGCATGGCCGAACTGGGCGACCACATCGCCCATCTCACCGAAGGTCGCGGGCTCGGAGCCATGGTCGTGCCCGTCGTCGGGGCCATGTTTCTCTTGGGGTTCGGGTTTGGCGGGCGCCGACGCGGGGCCGTCGTTCGTCGGCAGATCCAGGGCGGGCGCATCATTGGTCGGGATGGACAGCCCGCCACCGCCGCCTTCGGCCTCCTCGCCCATGAACTGGCCGTAGCGCAGGCGAAGCTGGGCCTGGTCGGCGCCCAGCCCGTTGGATCGATCGAGGAAGGCGTCCGGCGTGATCCGGCCCCGCTGGGCGATCAGGGCCTCGGCGTCGATGATGATCTGGCGCTGGCTGCGGAAGTAGACCGGCAGGATCTGGCGGGCCATGCCCTCGAGCCCGTCGGCCAGGCCCATGGCGGCGGGCCAGCGCAGGATGATGCTGGGGCCTTCGACCGTCTGGGGCGCGGGTGCGCGATTATCGCTGACGACCAACTGGACGATCATGTCTCCGCCAGGCTCAAGGCCTTCGCGCTTCAGGTCCAGATTGGCGACGAAACGCTTGAGCCGCGCGTCGCCCTGGCCTGTCAGGGGCAGGGTCCGCTCGGTCGTGGTGATGTTCTCGCCTTCGCCCTTGGTGACCGTCACGCGCAGCAGGGCGGCGGTCGCGACCCCATAGTCGTCACGGACCTCGAATATGGGCGCCCAGCGCGTCTGGCCGGGGGCGGTCAGGGTCAGGGCGCTGTCTGGTGTCAGGACACGCACCACAGGTGCGGCGTCAGGGATCATCTCAAGCCGATGCAGGCGCTGGCGGGCCAGGCCTTCGGCCTCGACCCGATAGAGCGCCGACCGCGCGAAGACCCGGTCGCCCAGCCATCGTCCGCCCTCGCGGCGCAGGGGCAGCGACACTTCGCCCGGAAAGCTCAGGATGGCGGCGCCGGGGCTGGGAACGAGGTTCACCATCCACTCAATGCGCGAACTGGCGGGGGCGCGCACGTCGAGGCCGCTCTGCTCGAAGGGGCGCTGGCCGGTATAGGCGGGCGGGGTGACGCGTAGCCGCGCGCCGGCGATCCTGGGAGCGCCCAGGGGCGAGGCCGAGCGGAGGCCACTCAGACCCGCGCCTGCGTCGTGCGACGAAGGCCAGAGCGCGACGGCCAAGATCACGACAGCGCCGACGCCGGCGGTCGCTACGATCCAGCGGCGTGACCATTCGGGGCGCAGGTCAAGGGCGGCGGCTTCGGTCAGTCTAGCTTGCAGCCTCGCCTGCTGCAGGGCAGCCAGGCCCTCAAGAGCCCCAGGAGGGCGAAGCAGAAGGTCGCTGCTATCTTCAAGGGCGGGGGCGTGGGCGTCCAGGGCGGCGGTCAGCCAGGCTGTGTCCAAGCAGCGCGCGCGTTTCCAGGCCGTCCAGCCCAGCGCCAGGGCGCCGAGCGTCATCGCGCCCAGCGCGGCTGCTACACCGGCCAGCCGCCAGGTCGCTACGCCGATGGCCAGCACGATCGGGAGTCCGATCGCGACCGTGTCGAGCAGGCTTCGCTGTCGGGCGGCTCGCAGATGGTGGGAGAGCGCGGCGATCATGCGGCGATCGGCCTTCGCCGCCGGGTGGCCAGCCAGCGCTCGACCGCGAAGAGCGCGGCGAGATCGGAA